>Ga0224555_1001037_pt1 | contig 41077 bp, 47 predicted proteins | sample 714S23034metaG_FD_180687 | JGI IMG/M metagenome (GOLD analysis project Ga0224555, IMG submission 180687) | Peat soil microbial communities from Stordalen Mire, Sweden - 717 S2 30-34 | ecosystem: Environmental > Terrestrial > Soil > Wetlands > Peat | place: Sweden: Norrbotten County, Stordalen... | reverse complement strand
CAACTGAAGAACTACGAAACCATGAAGCTGCTCATGGATCGCTGGATCGATCTCGCCACCGAACTATCCAACCTGCGCCTCACACGGGATTAAACGTGACTCAGGCGGAGAACTTGGCACTCTCCAGAAAAGAAGATTGTCCGAGTATTAGACCAAGCCCACGCCCTTTCTCAGCATTACAGTGTTGTCGTGGCAAACCCTCCATATATGGGCGCACGGCAAATGAATGGCCGAGTCAAAGCATTCGCTAAAGAGCATTTTCAATCCGCATCAAGCGATCTTTTCGCCGCTTTCATCGATCGGAGTTTCGTTTTTCTCGTGCCAGCTGGCTATTCAGCCATGGTAACTATGCAGAGTTGGATGTTTCTGTCGTCCTATGAGTCCATGCGACAAGAGATGCTCACAGAAAGAACTATCGTTTCTATGGCTCATATCGGTTCGCGCGGTTTTGAGACAATAGGCGGCGACGTAGTACAGACGACGGCATTTGTGGTTAAAAAGAGCGCATCCGTCAGATTCCTCTCGTCCTTTATGCGGCTATTAGAGTTTCGCAATGAGGAGTCGAAGGCCGCTGCAATTCGACTCTGTGCTACTGGTGACAAACCGGCATGGGAATATCGCATTGCTGTGGAAGCATTTAAAAGGATTCCTGGTAGTCCTATTGCATATTGGCTCAGCGAAGCTGCACTATCAGCCTTCGAACATCCTCGACTAGAGGAGAAAGCTGCTGTTTGCATTGGCATGAAGACAGGAGATAACCCATTCTTCCTAAGGCTTTGGCATGAAGTTTCTAGAAGCTCCGTTGGACTTGACCTTGAGAGCTTGGGACGTGCAAATGATTCTCAGTTTAGATGGTTTCCCTACTTGAAAGGTGGAAATTACAGAAAGTGGTATGGCAATTACGACCATATCTTGAGGTGGGTTGACAGTGGGCAAGAGATTTTAGGCCACACAAATAGCCAAGGGATATCTGATGCGCGGATCCGGCCGTTAAATTTTGAGTACTACTTTCGCCCCGGCGTAAGTTGGTCGTTCATCGCTTCGGGATCCTTCGCCGTGAGGTTGCACGGTGATGGTTTTTTCTTCGATGTTGCCGGTTCTTCTCTTTTCCCTGTTGTGGGAGATGACCTGTACTATCTCGCAGGCTTCCTAAATTCAAAGGTAGCTGAGACCTGTTTAGCTGCTATAAATCCAACACTAAATATTCAGATTGAAAATATCAAAGACCTTCCAATTACTCCCTTGGGACCTAAAGATGCCGTGATTGCTCTTGTTTCTGAAATGCGGGATGTAGCGCAGGCCGACTGGGATGATGCCGAAACATCATGGGCGTTCCGCAATCATCCTTTCATGCGATCTGGCGAACGCGACGATTTGATCGCTACGGCGTGCCGTCGATTGCTCAGCCAAAGATCAGCTGCAATCGAGCGCATGCAGACACTTGAGACTGAAAACAATCGGCTTTTCCTGGAAGCTTACGGCATGCGGGGTGATATCGATCCGGCGGTACCTGCTGATCAGATTACATTGGCGCATGCTGACACTAGACGCGATATTGTCACTTTTTTGTCGTATGGTGTGGCGTGCATCATGGGGCGCTACTCACTTGATAAGCCCGGCCTTATATTAGCTGACGCTGGTGATGGTCTCGCTCAGTACCTTGCACGCGTAGCACGTGCGCCACATGAGCTGTCGTTTATACCGGACGAGGATGCCATCGTTCCTTTGCTCGACGACGAGTGGTTTGCCGATGACATTGTGGCGCGGACGCGGGAGTTCCTAAAGGCGACCTTCGGCGAGGCAACGCTGCGGGAGAACATCCGCTTCATCGAGGAGTCGCTCGGTCGCGACCTCCGTTCGTACTTCCTTACCGATTTCTACAAGGACCACCTACAGACCTACAAGAAGCGCCCCATCTACTGGATGGTGCAGAGCCCGCGCAAGGGCTTCAGCGTGCTGATCTATCTGCACAGGTATACGCGGGATACGATGAACGTGATCCTGAATCGCTACCTGCGCGAGTTCCAGGTGAAGCTGCGCAGCAAGATCGAACACCTGCAACAGGTGGGGACCAGCGCCTCGGCCAGCAACCGCGAGAAGACCCTCGCCGCCAAGGAACTGACGAAGCTTACGAAGACGCTCCACGAGTGCGAGGAGTGGGAGCGCCAAACGATCCTTCCACTGGCGCAGGCCCGCATCGAGCTGGACCTGGACGACGGCGTCAAGGTTAACTATCTGAAGTTGGGCGAGGCACTCGCTCCGATCCCCGGGCTGGCAGCAGCGGAAGAGTAGAGAGACCTGACCATGAAACAGATTCACGACAGCCTGGAACGTGTCTTCGACCGGCACCGCCTCGTCTTCTGGTACGACGGCACGGGCGAGTGGACCGACACCTACAACACCTTCGAACACCCCAAGGTGACGAAGATCGAGGTGCGGAACACGGAGTTCGGCACGAAGGTCCGGATCGTGCAAGATCCCGACCGCTACGCGAAGTTCCTCATCTATATACCGTCTCCGAAGCCAGACGACGCGGAGAACTGGCTGCTCGACCTGCTGCTCCAGGGGTACGAGTACAAGGCCGACAAGGCATCACTGGCGTTGCAGCAAGTTGGGCTTCCACAGGAGTTTTTGCCACTAGCCCACGAGCACGCGAGGTTCTTCTTGAGCGAGAAGCGCATCGACTCTCTCAAGGATCTACTGCACAAAAATGACGAAGAGCGCGAGATCCGGTTGAAGATGATGGCAGTCCTTGCAGGCCCTCATATTGCCGCAGATGTTGACGCGCTGCTGATGCATTTCCTGACGACCGCGGGGCCGATCGAGCTCTTCGATCCGGTTAGTCAGACTCTGGAATCATCCGCCCTGGTGGGTCCGTTCTGGCGTGAGGTGGGAAGAGCTTTCAGCTACAGCGCTGCAACGCCTTCGCTGCGCGACTTCGCCGCAACACTCTTTCGTGGGGCAAACCCGCTGGATGGCCAGATTTCCCTCCATCCGCACTCCAGGGTCTTCCTCCAACACTGGAAGGACAGCCAGACCCACAGCGAGTCGTACCGCCTATGGGCTGACCAGATGGAGCGGGAGCTGCAGATCAACCAGGTGCTCGACGCGTTGGAAGATCCCGCGCAGCTCGGTGATTGGGATACCTTCGAAAGCTTCGAGCGCTATTCGCTGCGACGGTTATGCAAGTCCTTCGAAGCCGAGGGTGCGGCCGTCGATCTGCTGGAGGGGATTCGCAGGCGGAGACCCTCATTCTGGTATCCGAAGCACGCGGCCGGGTACGCCGCCCTGGAGTATGCGGTTGAGTTGCGGGAGCTGCTGACTTCGATCGAGCTGACGGTTGAGTCGGTGGACGCCGGGTTGACTCGTTACATAGGAAGCTGGTGGAGACTAGACCAGGCATATCGTCTGTGCTTGTTGAACTTGCGCCGGTATGGACAGGTTGGTCTTATGGAAAAGATCAACGGACGGGTCGAACGGTCGTACCTGAATAACTTCCTGCTCCCTCTGGCTGATCGATGGAGCGATCAGGTGAGCCGCCTGGAGACATGGGAGTGTGGCAGCCTGTCCCCGCAGAGACAATTCTTCGATCAGTTTGTTAAGCCGTTCTTGGCCCGTGGGCAGAAGATATTCGTCATCGTCTCAGACGCGCTGCGTTACGAAGCAGCGGCCGACTTCGCCAGCCGACTTCAATCGGAAAACCGATGGACGGCCGAAGTGAGTGCGATGCTGGGGTCCCTGCCGTCCTACACACAACTGGGCATGGCGTCTCTGCTACCGGGCGAGCGGTGGACGATCAACCCCGAGACCGCCGCCGCGACGGTAGACGGACGAAGCGCCAGCGGGACGGCGAATCGAGCCGAGATTCTCAGGCTGGCATGCGACGGCAAAGGGACCGCTGTGCTCGCCGAGGAGTTTCTGGAGATGAACACGAAGACGACCGGCCGCGCGTTGATGCGGGACAATGACGTCGTGTACATCTTCCACAACGCGATCGATAAGGTAGGCGATGACTCCAGTACGGAGGCGAAGACCTTCGACGCGGTCGAGCAGGCGTTCAAAGAGCTGGAACAGATCATCAAAAAGGTAGCGAACATCAATGGCAGCAACATGCTGTTGACGGCAGACCACGGCTTCCTGTTCCAGCAGGATGACCTGCATGAAGGAGACATGACACCTCTCCCCCAAGCTGCCGGTTGGACGTTCCGCAATCGGCGGTTTGCGATTGGCACAGGCATCCAGGCAGCGGCGGCAGTTAAGATCTTCGCAGCGGCGGCATTAGGTCTGTCTGGCGATTGGTCGGTGGCATTTCCTCTGTCGCTTTGCAGAATGCCGCTCCAGGGCTCGGGTAAACGCTATGTCCATGGAGGAATCAGCCTTCAGGAAGTTGTCGTTCCCGTGGTGAAGATCCATAAGGCAAGAGCCAACGACACCGTCAAGGTCGAAGTGGAGTTCACCCATGTCCCGACGAAGATTACGACGGGTCAGGTTTCGTTCGCTCTGTTTCAGGATCGGCCAGTCGGAGACAAGGTGTTGCCTCGCACCCTTAGGCTTGGTGTGTACTCGAAGGACGATACGATCTTGTCGGAGATCAAGACCTACACCTTCGACTCCCAGCAGGACGAGGCACGTCAGCGAGAGAGTGTTCATCTTCTGACGCTTTCGCGGGCTGCCGACAGCTTCAACAATCATGAGGTTGATCTCCGCCTAGAGGAAACGGTGCCCGGGACGAATCAGGTTGTGACCTACAAGTCGCATAAACTCAAACTGCAGAAGCCGTTCGCGGGGGACTTTGATGAATTCTGAGATCCACGATACAGACGGAACGGTACCGACCGAGGTAGAGCCAGGGCGCTTGAGTCTGTTGGACAAGAAAATGCTCGCACACTTCCCGGGGCTGGTGGTGCGCAAAGACCTCACCCACGGGCTAAAGCAGAACGCGGTGGTTCCGACGTACGTCTTGGAGTACCTACTGGGGCAGCACTGCGCAACCGACAACGAGGAGATCATTCGGTCAGGGCTGGAGTCTGTCAAGCGGATACTCGCCAAGCATTACGTTCATCGGAACCAAGCGGAATTAGTGAAGTCGACGATCAAGGAACGCGGAAGTCACAAGGTTATTGACAAGCTAACTGTGGAACTGAACGAGAAGGGCGGCTTCTATGAAGCGTCATTCACCAACCTTGGCCTGAAGAGCGTTCCCGTATCCGATGATTTCGTCCGACGCTTTCCGAAGCTCTTGGTCGGCGGCATCTGGTGCATCACCGACGTCACTTATGAAGTTGCAGAGGATCCAAAGGGGAGCCCGTGGCAGATCGACACGCTGAAGCCAATTCAGGTTGCTAACGTCGATTACGAGGACTTTCTCAAGGCGCGGGCGCAGTTCACAACTGAGGAGTGGATGGATGTCCTCATGCAGAGCATCGGCTTCAATCCAGAGATGTTCAGTCGAAGAGCCAAGCTGCTGACCCTGATACGGTTGGTTCCCTTTTGCGAGCGGAACTACAACCTTCTGGAGCTGGGCCCTAAGGGCACGGGGAAATCACACATCTACGCCGAGTTCTCCCCGCATGGCATGCTGATCTCAGGATCCGAGGTGACGGCACCGAAGCTCTTCGTCAGCAACGCGAGCGGAAAAATAGGCCTCGTGGGTTTTTGGGATTGCGTCTGTTTCGATGAATTTGCCGGTAAGGACAAGAAGGTAGATAAGGCGCTCGTGGACATCATGAAGAACTACATGGCAAACCGTACCTTCTCGCGTGGCATCGAGCAGCTAACGGCGGAAGCATCCATGGTCTTCATGGGTAACACGCAGAAGTCCGTACCCTACATGCTTAAGCACTCCCACTTCTTCGAGCCGCTGCCAGACAAGTACATCGATTCGGCGTTCCTCGATCGCATCCACGCCTTCAACCCAGGCTGGGAGGTCGCGCCCATCCGGCATGAACTCTTCACGACCGGCTACGGGTTCGTGGTGGACTACATCGCGGAGGTTTTGAAGCACCTCCGCACAGAAGACTTCACTAGCGCCTACAAGAAGTACTTTGAGATCGCGTCCGAGGTGTCGACGCGAGACCAGACGGGCTTCGAGAAGACCTTTTCCGGCTTGATGAAGATCCTGTACCCGGCTGGGAACGCGACCGCACAGGAGTGTGAAGAGCTGCTGTCATTTGCAATGGAAGGTCGGCGGCGGGTACGTGAGCACATCTTGCGGATCGATGACACGTTCATGCCTCACGACTTCGTCTACAAGTCTCTCCCAAAAGGCGAATGCGTCACGGTGCTTACACCGGAAGAGATCCAATATCCGACGTTTGCCAGGATGAAGACCGGCACGAAGACAAGCTACGAAGAGCGGAGCGGAGCAGATGGCGTTGCTGCCGTGCCATCCGAGGGTATCCCACCAGTACCAGACAGGGAGACGCCGTTGCCTCCTGCGCTGCCGTTTGGTCCGGAACCTGGCCATGTCGTCGTACCTGAGAACACTAAGGGCTGGAGCTATCGAAGGCTCTTCGCGGAATACCTAAAGGGAGCTCGGACGATCACAGTAAGCGACCCCTACGTTCGAGCCTTCTTTCAGGTTCGTAACGTGATGGAGTTTCTTGAGATGGTGCATCAACTTGTTCCTGAGGGAGACGAAGTCGCTGTGGAACTAATCACGCAGCCTGATCGGGAGAGTTCTGCCAAGCAAGAGGAGCAGCTGAGCCAGATGGTGACGGCCTTCGCAGGGTCTCGAGTCTCATTCTCGTGGATGTTCGAGCACAGTCCGAATTTCCATGCCCGGAGTATTACGACCGACACAGGGTGGAAGATCACTATCGATCGAGGGTTGGACATATTCCAAAGATTCGAAGGCGGACCCTTCTCCCTCGAACAAGCGATTCAAGAGGCTCGGTTGACTCGTGGTGCCGAAGTCAGCTACTTGCGGATCTGATCAGGACCCGCACTCCAGCTTGCTTCGCAGCGGTCGATAGGAGATGCAATCTTGCTCGTACAGCCGGTGCAACCCTACGGGATGAGTTCCTGAATGGAGAGAGATGATACTCCCTCCAAGAGCTGCGGTTGCTCGCCGAACGCTGGCGCATCCACTACAACGGCGCCTACCCGCCGCGCCGCGAACCGGCATTCGCACAAACTCTTGCCGCCTCTCTCTCCAAGCCACGCCTCCACCGGCACAATGCTAGAACTGTAGACACATGGACCACACTGCCATCCCCGAACCCCTCGCCCAGGAATCCGCCGCGCCCCGTTCGCGCAGTCCTTACACCATCACGGTCGCTCTGATCGTAATCAACGTTCTGGTCTTCCTGGCCATGGTGGCAAGCGGCATCTCCTTCACCCAGCCCACGCCTCTCGACGTATTCAATTGGGGCGGCGACTTCGGCCCCGCGACCGTAGGCGCACACCAGTGGTGGCGTCTTCTCACCTCCTGCTTTCTGCACTTCGGCATCATCCACATCGGCATGAACATGTACGTGCTCTACCTGATCGGGCCGTTCATCGAAACCGTTTTCGGACGCATGCGCTACCTGCTCATCTACTTCATCGCAGGGCTCGCAGGCAGCATCGTCAGCGTGTGGCTCCATCCGATGGCCGTCGGCGCAGGCGCATCGGGCGCCATCTTCGGCCTCTACGGCGCCGTGTTCGGTTTTCTGCTGATAAAACGGCGGTTGCTCAATCCAGCGGCGACCAAGAGCATTGGCAAGTCGGCGGGAATCTTCATCCTGTACAACGTCGTCTACGGTTCCATGAGCGGAACGACAGACCTTTCCGCCCACCTGGGCGGCTTGCTCGCCGGATTTCTAGCAGGAATGGTGCTGGTGCGGCCGCAGCCTACCGCCTCGTGACGTGTCCCGGGCAGGCAGCCCCCATCTCACCCAACCTCAGAATCGCGTTCCCCACGTCTCGCTTCTGAGACGTACATTTCCACGTCTCTCCCATCAGCCCCGAACCCCACTCACACCCCGCCACGCCTCCGCTAAGTCCAATGCGACTCGAATCTCCAGCGTTGCCACCTCACCCGTCAACCAGGGTTGAAAGCTTTACCACGTCCAATCCCCCGCCACACCCACCAGTACCTATGCAACGCTACGTCCCAGGTGGCGGCATAACGTTGCAGCGGCGGCGGCATAACAGTGCAGCCAGCAGTTCACCTCAACGACCTCTCAAACCTTCAGTACCCTTTGCAGCGTCTGAATGACATGTGCCAGGGGCGCGTCTCCGCGAAAGCATTCCGTCGGCATCCGGTAGGCTTTCCACTTCGAAATCGGCTTCAGTACACTCTTTAAGTCTGTGACATTGAGCCTTGATTCAACTTCCCACTTGTCCTGGAAACCGACGACCAGTGGCCACCCTGCCACTGCCCACGTTCCAAACCACAACAGAGGTTTACTTCCGTGGTATACGGTAGCTCCGTGCTCGTTTGAGTCACCCCACAGATCTTTCACCTCGTAGCCCATAGACGAAGAGGTATTTAGAAGAACTTTAAGCTCCTTAGTGGCCTGTTTCACCAATTCATGTAACTTCAGCGACGCACTCCCAAAGGCTGCTAAGCCAGCGTCCGACGTGACAAGTGAGCTTTCATTTTCTCCGAACGTGATGCTCATGAACTCGCCCTCCAGAAAGGCTCCAAATTCGGCCACAGTATCAGTGAAATGCGAAGCAATCGTGCGTGCACACAGCTTCTCCCATTGAACCAAGTGAGCGGGGATCGACAACTGCTTCAAGTAGCCTTCTGTTTCACCTCGATAAAACCATTGGCGGGGAGCCAAGACGCACAAACCGACACTGAAGCCTTCGAGCCTTTTCTCTTCCAAAAATCGCAAGTACCCTTTGATCTTTGGGTTTCCGCTGTCATCGAGCCCAAAGTGCTGATTGTCGGTGAGGCCGCAATACAAATCCGTCTTGACCTCCACCAGTAGGACCGCAGTACGGGTCTCTATAAGCAGATCAGCCCTACCATGCGCGGTATCCCCTGCCCTGAGCGGCACCTGAGTCCTAATGTCGGCAGACTCGTCGTATGAGAGGTTTAGGCCGTCAGGTCTCAGCAACGCGCCCATTGCCTCTCCGTACTCCGGGTCCGCCAGCATCAAGTTTCGGAGGAGATTGGTGTAGGCATCTTCACTTCTAACCACGCCCTCGAAAATAGAAAAGTGTTTCATTGTTCACTCTCGGTGTCAGCGTTGCTGGCGTTGTCCCATTGCATCAACCGAGAATCGTTCCTGGCTACATCGGCGTTTACCGGGACGCATCCATTCGCTATCATTGCGAATTCACCCAATCTTCGAAATACAGTTCTTTGGCGGGGTTCGCAGTCCGTCCGTGTGCCCTGAGTTCGGCCACGATTGTATCTGTACGTCTTCCAGAGCAAACCTCCACTTCACCCTGTAGTTCGCCCTTCAGGAGCAGGTTGCAACCCCGCTTGTCTATCGGGAAAAGCCCGTATCCGCAAATCACAATACGATCACTGGTGCGAATCGCCTTTCTCGCAGCTCTCCAGAGCCGATTCCAAAATGAACCCCATTCTCGTCCCATGTTCGTGGCAAAGTAGAACTGTTTGCGGTTGGTCGGAAGAATCATTGGAGGCACAGCGCTGATCCCATCTCGCGGCCAGGACGGATCAATGACACCCTCGTATCCGATTGCGCTAAGCCCATCATCAGGAATGACCGGACGACTCCCAAAGGCACCTCCTCCCGTCATTCCTCCGAAGAGCACCGCCAGCCAGTTTATACTCCCGTGCAACTTCAGGAGCGTCACCGGTGAGTTTTTGGGAAGGCCCTCGATCCGAAAACCGTACCCATCTCCGACTGCCCACTTGCTCGCTCTGCGTAGCTGATAGTCTAGCGAAATGTCATAGTTGAACGTGATTACGCAGTCACCGGGTCTGACAATCTCGGAGGCAAATACCTCATACGCGAGAGCATGGTTTTGCTGATGAATTTCTGCGAACCACTCACGCATGCCTTGAATTAGTGAAGGCTTGAAGAAATTGACCATCATGGCGAAGTCGCGCTCGTGATTGCGCAAGGCCTTTTGGATGCCCTTCATGAGTGCTTCTATGTCGTCACCAAATCTCTTTTCCAAGTATTCGGCATTGCCGGGATAGTCGTAGTAAACCTGCGCCCTCGGTTGCTTCATCCACTGAAGCAGTTCCCGCCCCATGGAACTGGCGAACGGGTAGCCTGCGTGGCGTGAGGCACCGGCACCGAGGATGTAGGTTGTCCGCGCTACATTTCGCATACGATCAGACTATGACAAATTGGCACTTGGCATCCAACACGTGCAGGGTCGCCAGAACAGATAATGTGCATAGGTCACCCACCCAATCGGACCATTGCCAACCACCGCCGCCCGGAACCTCGGCGGCGAGTAAAGCCAAAGAAGCTGTCTCATCGACGCACGTGCACTATTTGCGTAAGAAGCGTTTTCGGCCGACTATTGTTTGCATGCGGCACAATCAAGCGAGATTCTCGGGAACGAATAAGGATTTCATCCGCACGCCCTACGAAGCTCAGACTGCGAAGATTTGGCAGCGCTTCACTGCGCTTTTGTTCTCGCTGCGCCTTCTAACGCTGACAGGTCTGATGGGGATGACTACTGCGTGTGTCGCCCAAGAGCCGAACTCGCAACTCCTTACAGCGAATGCACCCCCGGACTACCTAGCACTCCTTGGCAAGGCGGCTACGGCGGGAGGCGTCATAATGGCCATCATCGGGATCGTAAAAGCTGTCAACGAGTGGACCGCAATAGGCCGAAAGAACAAGGCGCTGAACAGGACAACCCAGCTAGCAGCACTTATTCAAGCCACGACGAAAATGACTACCTCGCAAGCTGACGCATCGCTTCTGTCGGGGCTGCGCGAGAGCGCAGAACTCGAGTTCATGAAAGCCGCAGCTCGATGCTACCCAGTAAAGCGGCTACCCTCGAAGATCCGGCAGCTATTCCTGCTCTACCTTCCACCTCAACCGCTTGCGATTATCCCTCATTTTCTATTCTTCTCACTATGTTCGCTAACTGGAATCGCTCTGTTTGCAGTTGGGGACAACGCCTTGGATCGAACGGCAGACGCGAACGATCTACTCGCGATCGTTATGATTGTTTGCGTGACCTGCCTTATGCAGCGCTGGGCGGCGCTGGAATTGAGAAAGGCAAACAAGATCGTTCTACCGACGAAACATCTCAGGTTCGGAATCAGTTGGTATCCAGCCAACTCCCACTGGGGGTTGCTTTCAAACTCCCTACTCATCTTCTACGGAGTCGGACTTCTATGGAGCGTTCTAAGCGGCGGTGCGTCCGATAACTCGGTGATCTTCGCCCTTTGGCCCTATTGGCAAAGGCTCGTAATGGCACTCGTTAGTTGCGCGCTAGTCCCGATCTACTACCTTTGGTCCAGAGCTGAGTCTATGAATCACTCAGGCGCGATCAAGCCTCTGACCTTACGCGGGCTTGGTCGGGACGCATTTCGTCTTCGACCGCTGGATCGTTTTGCAGGCCTACTTGCATTCTGCCTAGCAACGATATGGTGTCTCGTCTTAGTCCTCGACATGAGGCTCGCTTCGCGAATTGCCCTGCTTCCTGACGGAGTCGCTGGTACGCTCGGCCTGGGAAGGGCGTGGGCAACCCTTGTTCCGACTGTCCTTTTCGAGGGGGTATTTCCGTGGATCGCGATATACCGAGGACTCCCAGACCTGTTGGATCATGGACGAGCAGCGGCGCAAGGGGTGGAATGCAATGGCTGAAACTCAAGACGAAGCAGTGACAAGTCTAAGGAAGCAAGTTCGATTGCTAAGCATCGCGCTTTTCGGACTTGGCGTCCTCGTATGCACGTTGACCATACGAGAGCTAACCAAACATCCTGGCTCAGATTCGGGCTGGCCAAACATGAACGCCGGCAACCTACAAGTAAAGACAATTATTCTAATGACGGACGACGGCAAGGCCGCCGGAACCCTAGGCGTAGTCGGCGGAACGTCGGGCTTGGCGTTGGCGGACTCGGCTGGAAACATTCGGGTTCTTCTGGCTGTGGACGGCAACAAGGGAATGCTCCGGATCGGCGGAGATGGCGAGGGCGACTCGACCAACATCGAGAACGGCGTTCTACTGGTAGGAGGAAGCACCAAAGAGGGTGGAGTCATCATGAAAGGCCCATCCGCCGGGGGCCCGTCAATACAGGTATTCGACAGCTCAGGTTACTCAACAACAGTGGGCCGCACTTACGTCCTGAATCACCTAGACGGCACAGAGAGTGCCACATCAACTGCCTCCTTCACAGGAAGCAGCAAGGACAGATCGGCCACTTGGCGGCTACTGGATCAAGCTATACCTTTACCCACATCGATTCCCAGCAGGAAAACGCCCTAACAAGACTGTCCGTCACCAACATGTCCGGGTGCCCCGTCCAAAAATCTGATAATCATCTTGTCACTTTCTGAATTATTTGGCGTATCCGGCCCCTACCTACTGCGTACCCAGTCCGCTGCTCACGCCACGGGCTTGCTGACTGTTCGGTAAAGGGTCGCGGTGTGTTCGCTTCATGCCTTGGGAGATGCTGTCCGATCTGCTGAGCTAGATTGCCGCGCGAAGTGTTTTGCCCAAGTCTATCCAGTATTCATCCTTCTTTTGACCCTTTTCATAGTGTGCGACTGGGTGTCGCGCAAGTAGAAAAGTTGTGCTGCCAATTCTTTTGGGTACGCCATGCTGCAACGTCTCATCACCGGCAATCTGCCGCCAGTGCTGCTTCTGGGTCAGGCCGTACATAACGACGAACTCAGGATCATGCTTGAGCATCTCTTGAATGTTCGCAACTCTCGTTGGTCGGATATTATCGAGTTCCTCTTTCATCGTCTCCGGTCGCTGCTTGGACACGCTGGAGTTGTTCGCAGGTAACCCTGATAGCTCGATCACACAAGTTTCGCCAGTTTCGCGGCTCTCCGTACCCCAGCAATTACATTGATAGTCGCGTTTCAAGCTACCTCGGCGCTCCGCATCTGTGTGCTTTCCCTGAAAGGCCATTAGGAGCAACATGAGGTACTTCCATGTTGACTGAAGATCAACCTTCCCTGTCCTAGTGTTCACTTTGCGCCAGCGATCCACCCCTATTCTCTGGTGGAATGTTGGGCAGTCACACAATCCGTCTTTGTTCAATTCGCGGAAGGCTTCAGCCCGTTTGGTAAAATCGTTTTTCTCCGATGGGGCTTGCCCCTCTTCCAGACCAATGAACCAGTATGGAGCGTCCCAGCGTCCGTATCCGTAGCAATGCTGTGCTAATTCCCGCGCGTCCTCGTTCATTCGTCGAGGATATGGCTGCCTGGGCCTAAAGGTCAAACTCGGGTGACCTGGACCGCCCTGGCTTCCGGAATTGCCAGCTTCGCCCTTTACCGAACAGTCAGCAAGCCCGTGGCGTGAGCAGCGGACTGGGTACGCAGTAGGTAGGGGCCGGGGACGCCAAATAATTCAGAAAGAATTGCGCCATTTAATTCAGAAAGTGACAGGTCGAAACTTACCCTTGTGGCCCACAGCCCGCCGCACGGGGTGAAGCGGGGACAGAGAGCACAAGCGCCACATGTAGCCCCTAAACGGTGGTTTAGATTTGCGCAAGGCTGCTTCCGCTGTCCGTTTGAGGTATACCCCAAAAGGACAATGGGACCGCACTCATGTGGGCCTTTTGCTTCCAAAGTAGATTGAACAGGTGTTGCATATGATGCATCATCTGGATTATGCTATGAACATGGGCAGACAGGCTGACCTCCGCAAAGATACCGATTATGAAACGCGTTTTCGGTGCGCTAGTGGGATTGGCATCCTCCGGGAGGAGGTCTGGGTCAATGGAGAGGGTGAAGTTGTTCGATACAATCTCGCCTTCCTCTTACCTCATCTGTCGAGAGTAGATAAAGGCCGCATACTCGGCTTTGATAACGCACACGGCATCCATGAGCGCCATTGTGAGAGCGAGGTGCGCCCGGTTCAATTCAGAGGGTATCTGGCGACAGCAAAGCTTCTATCGGGAAGCGGAGGCTATGAGGAGAAGCTATGAAGACTAAGGTGTTCCACGACGGATTTGAAGGGCATGTGCGGCGTTCCATCGAGCGCGCTACTAAACGAGAGAACGGCAAGCGGCTGGAAGCAGAGAAGATCATCACCTTTGCTGACCCGCTCGACATGATGGAATGCCTGACAGCGCAACGCGTCCGAATTTGTCAGGTCGTCAGGACAAAGCGGCTGAGCATTTCAGGGCTTGCGGCGGAACTGGGTCGTAACAGAGGTTCCGTGACCAAAGACGTGAACAAGCTGAAGGGATTTGGATTGCTGCGACTCCGCGAGCAGGTAAATCCTGGGCATGGCGTAGTGCAGATCGTCGAACCCGTCGCGCAGCGATTCCAGATGCGCGTGGCTTTGTAGTCGCTTTGAGCTATACCCCAGTGCCACATCAGCTCAAGTAAAGAGGATCCCGTTTACCAGCTGCTTCGAGGCGTTTTTCTGGCGGATCGAAGGTACCGGAAGCGCTCACGAGGGCGAAATCGTTCGTTTCACCGTAAGTTTCAGCGCTCAGGGCGCCGAGGCCAAACTTTTGAAGGTGAAAGTCAGTGACAGGCTCACCGCACGATAACGGTTGCGATAATGCTGCCAACTCTTCAGTTCCTTTGCCCATATTGCTTGACCTCCGGGCTCTGTGCTCATCCGCAGCTTGTAGAATACCGCTATCCCAAAGGGAAGATCTCAGTGGTTGAATGGCATTCTAAAGGTTCTGGGCGATGGGCTGCTACCGACTTTATCTCATCGAGAAAAGCTTTTAATGTTTGCTATGGTTTAGGACAGGAGTAGTGCAAATGAAAGTTGGATTGGCCGTTCTGGCTTTATGTTCCGCAACCGCTCTGGGTCAAGCGCCGCCGAAACATAGGCCAACCCTGGCACCTAAGCCTAGCGAGGCCAAGTGTATTGCAGACATGGGCAGCACGATTCCTGCGAGGGTGATAAACAAATACAGCAACTCTGGACCAGACGGTCTGATAAATGTATATTCCGACGGCAAGGTGGATGTGTATGCCGATCAAAGGGTGATAGATGCGTACATACAGTATCCAGCACCGTACTCAGGGGAGTTCTCTGGACCTCTTTACTTCGCGTTCCGCGACGAAGCGATGCGCCAAACGATCATCAATAAAATCCGCAACAATCGCCCCACATACTTCAATCGGAATATGACATGTCCGGATTTTTATCCACGGCGTAATCAGGACTGCGATAACAGTGGGCCATCACGAAACCTCGATTTTCTGAAATACATTGCGGCAGACATCACGTTTAGCACGCGCGGTCCCGGAAACGTACTTCTTCCGCCTGGCGCGACCATACCCTCTCGACTCTTCATAATCGGATCGGCCCTCTATCTATCTTCGCCGCGTTGTGCAGGTCTGGGCGCGTTTGATAAGACGGTGGCGAAGTCGATTCCACCGGAGGAAGAGTATATCGACGCGCTTGGTCAGGCGGCTCCGAATTCTACCCTCATCGGCGAAACCTACGGTGGAAGTAATCGCGACGAGCTTATGTCACTTTTAGTGGACAGTTCCACCAAGATCGCTACGACTGTTTTACCGGGCTACTATCAGGTGGGAGAAACTGATACGTCGCTTTTATCTCGAGCCGTTAGCGGAGCTGCTGCAAAGATCATCGAGGGACGGCGTCAAAGAAATCAAGGCCACCAATCCCCTTAGGCACCCCGCGTGTAGCAGCCTCCGCGCCACAAGTCGCATGGCTGACCCGAGCGAGAATCATTTGGCAAGTTTTACAAAGCCAATCCGTTGAACTTCCGGATCGCTTCCGCTTACTTATATGACCCGGGAGTGACTGTAGCTTCTAACAAGCTCATTTTATGAGGCGTGGTTGCTGCTTGTACCGCGAACAAGCAGAAGGTCGAGAGCCTTATGGCAGTCACCGTACATCTTGTTCACGCCGCACCAGCAACGTTGAGTAGATTTAATTTGACGCAGGTGTTCCACCGGGGTCATGGCCTTTGCACTCTTTCCCGGCCAGTAGCCAGACCAGAAGTCTATGGCCTGAACTGGTCCGGTTGGCGAATGAACCCAATGCCGCCGTGGCGCTGCTTCAACAATGAACTCTCTTGGCCGTGGTTGGTAAAGAACACTTGTCTCATCTCCAATCCGGCGACAAAGACGTCGCGTTCGGAGCCAGATCAGGTGCTTCGCCACGTACTGCGTCAACTGATCGAGAAACTGAGTATAGAAGTTCGTAGCCTCGCTAAATACCATCTCGGCACTGGAGAAGACACAGAGGCCCGGCAGTAGTTTGCCCTCATGCAGGATTGCTTGGTCGCCACGTGGATGCGGGTGAATCATTGTGTCCGCGTAGTACGGCTGAAACCTGGGATTGACCAGATAGGCCCTCGGCATCGCGTTCTCTTGGGTGCAGAGCATCACTTCGCAACTTGCATCCATGTTGACCAATAAAGGATGGGCCCAATGCTGTTCGCTCGATGTGGACGGCCGGATCGAGCCCTCCGATATCCAGAGTGTGCGCTCGACCTCTATATTGCAGAGGATAGATCGGGCCGCTGCATCGCTCTCGAACGGCTTCAAGGTGCCGCTCCAGGCGGATACCGAAAGCCCGTCTGCTGGCGGTTCAACCTGAGTGAACTGCGGGTAATCCGCGGTGAGCATCAGCGCTTTGTCTCAGCCTTCCAAGGAGTGCCGACGGCATGTCCGCGGTGAACCGGAGTGGGCCGGTAAGGTTGCGGGATGGGCGCAACTGGGATGTGGTGACACGTCGGCAGTCGGCTAAGGTTGTCAGTCTTCACTCCGTCGCGGTGCGTCTCCAGAAACCGATGAGTTCCATGGTAGGCAACGCGTACACTTGCCTCGTCGCCGCCAGAGTCCCGCACCACGAATGATGCTGTTCCAACGTCGATCGCCGCGATCGCCTCGGCCTCGGTGTAATGCTTCTGTGCTCCATTGATGCCGTCGGTGCCCCCAACTGCGGCGATACTTCCGTTCGGAGCATGCTTGATGCAATTCAGATAGATCATCTTCTGGCTCTCCTAGGTATTGGTGAACAACGTTGTCGTAGAAGCAGTGAGTGGAGTATGGTCAGAATCAGTCCAGATCGTCTGCTAAGATATGACGAAGTCGTCTACAGCGCGGCCCAAAAGCTGGCTCCGCATCTAATGCCGGAGCCGTCATCACTTACTATACGGAATCGTCTATAGCATGTCAACTGCCTCAGAGAAGAGTTTCACCGAACGGCTCCAGGCCGCTCGTCAGTTACGCAAGCTCAGCCAATCGGAGCTAGCGCTCAAAGCTGGTCTTCAACCGTCGGCCATTTCGCATTTTGAAACAGGGCGCCGCGCTCCATCGTTCGACAATCTGAAAGCTCTATCTACAGCCCTAGAAGTTACGACGGACTACCTGCTTGGTCGCGTGGATGACCCTCAGCTGCAAGGTGAGGTTGCTGATAAGCTTTTTCGCCACGCGCAAAAGATGTCTCAGCAAGATTTAGACACCCTGACATCCTTCGCTGAGATGCTCGCGAAGAAGCAAAAATAGGAGGCAAGATGCCCATCGAGGCAGGTTGGAAAGCAGAGCTCCGTTCTACCGAGGTTTTGCGGGATCTTAACCTGCAGGGCCTGCCGATCGACCCTTTTGAAGTCGCCGCTCGAAAAGACATCCTATGCCAAGAAAACGATTCGTTGGGATCAGGTATTTCCGGATGCATGATGAAGGTTGGCGACAACTTCGGCATACTCTACAGCAGCCGCTTTGCCAGCGAAGGATTTCAGAGGTTCACCGTGGCACACGAGCTTGGACACTACTTCATGGATGGCCATGTGTCCCATCTTTTTGCGAATGGCGAAACCCTCCATCGCTCTCAGAGCGGCTTTTTGTCGTCGGACACTTTCGAGCGAGAAGCTGATGCGTTCGCGGCGGGGTTGCTGATGCCCAAGACTGCTTTCCAGCTAGCAATAGACGACGCCGGAGAAGGTATTAATGCCATAGCGATGTTGGCTTCACGCTGCCGGACATCCCTCACTGCTACAGCCATTCGGTTTGCGAAACTTTCGACACAGCCAGTAGCTGTTCTCTGTTCCACGGGCGATAAGGTAAATTTTGCAGTCATGTCCGACGCGATGAGACAGAACTATCGTCTGACGTGGCCTAAGCGAGGAGCTGGCATTCCACCAAAATCTGCGACCGCATTGCTTAATTCGGATGACGCGAATGTTCGAATGGGGCGACGCATGACAGGCGACGCTTCTCTTGCAGATTGGTTCCATGCTGAACGTGACTATGAGTTCAACGAAGAGGCCATTGGCCTCGGAGAATATGGACGTACCCTCACCGTCCTGTGGGGCGACTCTTTGCCCGATCATCATGAGATTCGAGATTTTGAGGAGAACAACGACGATGGAGACGAAGATCTTCTTCCCTCTCAACGGTTCTATCGTCCCAGCCGGTATTAATTTGTGTATTGCATTGGCTGTATGTCGTAAGTGAGTTAGTGTGTTTGGGGAAACGTCCAGGTTCTCACCGTCACACTCGTGGGGGGCGGAACACATTTCTCCGACTTTGCCGCCCTTCGCGATCGATCGCAGCGGTCGTCCAAGCGTCGACTCCCTGCTTGACCCAGACCGGCACCGCCACGGTACTAATGCTTCTTCCTTTCCCTTCCAGATCAGCCCGCACCCAGCGGCCCTCCCGCAGTTGGTGGGTCTCGACATCGAGGGTGGCCAGCTCCTGCCGGCGAAGTGCACAACCGACCAACAGCGCCAGGAGCACGTAATCCCGCTTGCCCTTGAGGGTCGAGCGATCGGGAACGGCCAGCAGATCCTTCGCCTGCTCCCGGGTCAGCCAGTTCCCCAGCCGGGTCCCCTTCTGCCGGATGTTCGGGACTTCCGAGAGACTGGCCGCGTCCTCGACCCCGATCAGGCCGTTTTTCCGGGCCTCGGCGACCAGCTTCCGGACCGCCGAGAGCCGAACGTTGACCATGGAAGGGGCCAAGGCCTCCATCGACGCCCGGTACTCCATCAACAGGGCGCGGGTGAGCGGCCGGTCGGCTTGGTGGACCTGTGCTTTTGTCAATGAAACCAGAATGCCAGAATCAGCAGGGTTGATCCTTCCTTCTTGAGTCCTTACGCCACATAGCGCCCCAAGCTACAGGCAAGGACCAGCGCAAAATCGTCACCGCCGTGGGACGCGAGCTGCTGGGCTTCATCTGGGCCATTGGAACCAGGGCGGAAGCAACCTGCAAACAGAAAATGGCAGCCTGAGAAAAACAACAGCAACAACAAAAGCAAAAACTTTCCTGAAAATGAAAAAGCAAGAACCACTCAACCCATGAACCACAACGCCCAATTCGAGAACAGGGCCAGCCGCAGCCGGAGCAAGCACGAAGGAGAATCCTCGTACGCTCTATGCGACAGGCTCAGCCGGACTCGCGATACTAGTCAGAGGCAGCTCCCGACGGATCAAGATTATGCGGTTTCGACCCGCGAATATCAGACTGATCAATCGTCGCCCAAACCTGTCCCGACTGCTGCTGGCCCTGTCCTCGGAAAACGACAAAAACAACGACAAAAACAACGACAACCCCACAGATGCGCAGCGGTTGACAGGGTCACTCCATATCAGAGCTTTACTGCCTTCAACCTGAGCGCATTCGTAATCACGGACACCGAGCTGAAGCTCATTGCGGCGGCGGCAATCATCGGGTTCAGCAGCAATCCGAAGATTGGGTACAGGACGCCAGCCGCGAGCGGCACCCCGAGCGCATTGTAGAAGAAGGCAAAGAACAAGTTTTCGCGAATATTGGACATAGTGCGCTGGCTCAGTCGGCGTGCCTTGACGATTCCGCGCAGGTCGCCCTTCACCAGGGTGATACCGCCCGTTTTCATCGCCACGTCCGTTCCAGTTCCCATTGCGATGCCGACATTGGCCTGGGCGAGCGCCGGTGCGTCGTTCACGCCGTCCCCAGCCATGGCTACGATCGCGCCCTCCGCCTGCAGCTTCTTGACCACCTCTGCCTTCTTCTCTGGCAGCACGTCAGCCTCAAAATCGATTCCCAGCTTCGCCGCAACTGCGGCAGCGGTCGTGTGGTTGTCCCCGGTCACCATCAGTACGCGTATGCCTTCCTTCTTCAACTGCTGAATGGCGTCGAGGGTCGTGTCTTTGATTGGGTCGGCGACGGCTATCAGCCCCGCGAACTTCCCGTCCGAAGCAATAAACATCACGGTCTGCCCCTCTTTTTGGAGCGCACCCGCTTTATCGTTCAGCGCGTCGGAAGTAGCGCCCAGGTCCGCTATCAGGGCGGCGTTGCCAATGCCGACACGCTTCGATTGCAATCGGCCGGTGACGCCTTTCCCTGTAATGGACTGAAAATCGGTCACGGCGAGTAACTCGATCCTCTTCTCCTTCGCAGCAGCCAGGATGGCCGCCGCAAGCGGATGTTCGCTCGCCTTTTCGAGACTGGCGACCATCTGGAGGAGTTGTGTCTCGTTGAAACCTTCCGTCGGAATCACCGACGTGAGACGTGGCTTGCCTTCGGTAAGCGTGCCGGTCTTGTCCACGACCAGGGTGTTCACCTTCTCGAACGTCTCCAGCGCCTCGGCATTTCGGATCAGAATCCCTGCAGCAGCACCGCGTCCCGTACCCACCATGATCGCCATTGGCGTTGCCAGCCCCAGTGCGCAAGGGCAGGCGATGATGAGGACTGCGACGGCGTTTACCAGAGCGTGCGCATAGGCAGGCTGGGGGCCGAAGATGGCCCAGACGACAAATGTGATGACAGAGGACGCCAGCACCGCCGGAACGAAGTAAGAAGCGACTTTGTCTGCCAGCCGCTGGATAGGCGCTCGGGAACGTTGGGCTTCGCTCACCATCTTCACGATCTGAGCCAGCAGTGTGTCCGCACCGACTCTCTCTGCCCTCATCACGAAGCTTCCCGTCCCGTTGATGGTGCCGCCGACTATCTTGGCATCAACGGTCTTCTCGACCGGGATAGGTTCGCCGCTGACCATCGACTCGTCCACCGAACTGCGTCCTTCGGTCACAACTCCATCGGTCGGAATCTTTTCGCCTGGACGGACACGAAGCTTGTCGCCCACCTGAATCGCGCTCAGACCGACATCGCTCTCGGTTCCGTCCGCCGCAATGCGCCGCGCGGTCTTGGGAGCCAGTCCCAGTAGCGCCTTGATCGCGCCGCTCGTCTGGCTCCGGGCCTTCAGTTCCAGAACCTGGCCGAGCAGAACCAGGACTGTGATGACCGCCGCTGCCTCAAAGTAGAGGCCAAGATTGCCCGACATATCGCGAAAGGCTGCCGGAAAGATGCCCGGCGCAACGACGGCGGCGACGCTATAGAGATACGCAGAGCCGGAACCGATCGCAATCAGGGTGAACATGTTGGGGCTGCGATGTACGACTGACTGCCAGCCTCGCTCGAAGAACGGCCAGCCTGCCCAAAGGACTACCGGCGTCGCCAGCGCAAATTCAATCCAGCCGAGCAGGGCTCCCGATATCAAATGTTGAATCGGATGCCCCGGCAGGATGTCCGAAACCATAACCGCAAGCAGTGGAAGCGTGAGCGCTGCCCCGATCCAGAAGCGCCGCGTCATGGAAACCAGTTCAGGATTCTCGTCGCCGACTGAGACAGTGCGTGGCTCCAGCGCCATTCCGCAGATAGGGCACGAGCCCGGCGCATCGCGCACAATCTCCGGATGCATCGGGCAGGTGTACTCCGTTCGTGACGAGGGGGCCTCGATGGTCGCTGGCTCCAGCTCCATACCGCACTTTGGACAACTGCCCGGGCCGGCCTTGTGTATTTCGGGGTGCATCGGGCAGGTGTAATCGTCCTTCGGTCTCTCTTTCGCGATCAATTGGATCAATGGGCGGCCTGCTTCGGCTGGAGATACATGGCCGGGTCACCACGGAACTTTGTAGCGCATCCCTGGCAGCAAAAATAGAACTTCGTTCCGTCATTCTCCACGGTTGGTGCCTTCGCAGGATCAACCGTCATACCGCAGACCGGATCGGTCGTTGGCGGCCTCGTCGGTTCAACTGTCGTCATACTGGTGGAATCCCTTGGGTCTTTGTTCGGTTTAGAGCAGCAGCACATATTGCCTCCTCGTTCCTGTACTGTTGCTGACGCATGAGCAGATGCAGTCTTACAGTTGGCTTCGCCGACAGGTGCAATCGAGACATTTGTGTTCGGCACACGCGCCACACACTGTCGTAAGCTTCTTTGCAACCGCTTTTCGTGCGCGGTGCAGCCGTACCGAGGCGTTGTTGGCGGATATCTGCTGAGATTGAGCGAACGCTTCTACCGTCGCGCCACCGAGGTCAACCTGTTCAATCGCGGTGCGATACTCGCTCTTCAGGTCGCGGATCACGTCTCCGATGCAGGCGCAGGCTGTCTGCGCAACCTCAGCCTCGTAGCTGAGTGGTGCTTCTGCAGCGAACGCCTCCTGGGCGCTGGTACGAGCAGCTCGCCTCCGATAGTGATCCGTTATCGCGTTTCGAAGAATGCGATAGAACCACGCGACTGTGCTCTCGTCGTCACGGATCTCGGAACCGTGCTCCACAGCCTTCAGGTATGCCGACTGGAGGATGTCCTCGGCAGCCGCCTTGTCTTCAACGCGGGCAGACAAAAAGCTCACGAACTTAGCCTGGTGAGCTGTAATGCGCTCCAATGGATCGGAAAAGCCAGCGGTAGTAGTGGTGACCTCATCGGTGAACATGTTTCGCCTCTCTTCGCGATAGAGACCCCGGACTCCTCAAGGATAGGTCAGAAACTCCAGACGAGTCGATCATTTGGATACACAAGCCCCCTCATCACAAAGCAACGGCAGATCGCAGAACTCCTTGGGGCACATTTCGACCGTCACCTTGTCGGCCACACCGGCTTAACTGCTGCGTACACCTTCTCCCTTCCGGTTGTGCAGGGAGGCGACAATGATCCCAACGCGCACAGTCCCACAGAGGAGGATCTCTCGACCGCTGAAGGCCTCGCTGAACTCGGCCTGAGTCTGGAGCCCGCCAAAGAGCCTGTTGAACGGCTCTCCATCGACCACATCGAGCGTCCGCCGGTGGATGCCGTCGAAGCAGCTCGAGAGAATCTAGTCATCGGGCAAGCCTGACGAGAGGCGGCCCAGATCCAGCCATATGTGCCAAATAATTAGCACAGAAGAGCGCCACATAATTAGAAAAGTAACACCCCTCATGGGGATGTTCCTAGCCCGATTGTCGGTGTCAGGTTCTTTCGAATCCTGCATTCACGTCGTTGCGCGCTCATCGAAGATGCTTGTTACCGTTCTTCAACAGGTTTGGCCATTTCTTCAGCCCCAACAACCGAGCATTGACAGCCTCGATCACTGTGCTCGCGGACAGCGACGCCGTAGCGAGGGCGGGAGTGGGTGGAACGCCCCGGGCGACAATCGTTCCGCTGGCCAAACGACTCTCCCTATATCCGTCGGCGCTGGTTTGCCGCTCGGTAGGTTAACCCGCTACAGGCCACCAAAGATGACAGCGATCGAAAGCCCAAACCCGAATATCGCAAACGAGAAGATTGTCATCCAGGTCAGGACGCTGTTTGATACCGCTTTCGCGTCACCATCCATTGGTGGATTGCTCGCTCGTTGCACTCCGCCAGTGCGCTCGCTGAGCGGGAGATCGTCATGCATGGTTTTGTCTGACCCACCGTTTACAGACTCGTGCGATGGTCGCACCGTCATCATGCCGTGCTTCATGTGTCGGGATACCAGCCACCAATTCATGGGATACGCGGTGATGAAACCAACAAGAAGGGCCATGGACATAATGAACCAGAATGCCGGCTCAGATGGCTTGTGGCTCGCTGGAACACTCTTCATTGCCAAAGTCATCGCAGGCACCATGCCGGCCATAAGGCAGGGTGGATTCAAGCTCCAAGTGCAACAAGTTATCTTCAAGAGCAGCCATGAGATACCGGAAGAAGCCATGGAAAAGATGGAAAACAAAGAGCGTTTCCCACTTTCCCACGGCACTACGACGACGATCTCTTTGAATCTGTTCATGAAATTTGTTGCACTTGAGATTTTGAATCCAAGCAGTTCATGGACAGGAGCTCCGGAAAGAAAGTGCTGGAGAGCGCACGCGTGTATGAACCACCCGCCATGCCGCGCATAAACAGAGACTGGAAAATACTCCATCCGAAGCCGAAGCCCAAAGCGTACTCCAGCGCAATATCTGCGCTTTTAGGAAGATGGAATAAGCTGGCTATGACCGCGCCCGCCAAGATTCCCACGCCATCCCCGGCTACACAATGCATCGTCGAACCCAGAACCTGTCTCCAACGTGTCGCGACGTAGCGTTCGTGCAGCCCGGGTAGCGGCTCGCGGCAACCTAATACATACAAAAATGCACCTAGCGGTCCCGTGTACGCTGTGAGTAGAATGAACCCCCACTTGAGAACGGGTGATGCCGGCGTGGTACGAATGTCGATTACCACATACAACAGCGACAGTGCGGTGAGAAGAAACCACAGAAGCATTACGCCATCGAGCATTTCGATCTCCCGGTACTTTTGTGCCTAAGCAAATTCCTCTATTTCCAATGTACGATGTGTTCTTGGTCTCGGCATTTGGTGTTGATTTCTCGAACTGAGTGAGCGAATCCGCCGTATCGCTCGCTATTTGTGCATTTCCATCCCAGACATTTCTCTCTGGATCTCCGTCATTCGATCCTGCATCTTCTTCATCTCTTTTGTCGTGACCTTTCCAGTACCCATGGCCAAGGACATTTCCTGCATCTGATGCGACATTTCGTTCATGGCACTGGACATCTCTTTCATGTTGCCTGCCGGCATGTCTTTCATCATGCCGGACATCTTTCCCATCGTCTCGGCCATCTGGTTCGACATGCCCATCATGCCGCTCATCATCTGGCCGTGCTCCATCATGCCGTGATGCTCGCCCATCTTGTCATGATGCATGGTGCCACTCTGGTCTTTCATCATCCCACCGCTCATCTGCGCGTATGCGAGCGAGCTGCCCAGAAGCAGAACAAAAACGCCGATTGCAGATACTGTCTTCTTCATTTTGTTGATCTCCGTAGTTTGTGGGTTTAGCCTACGTTCGCAATCTGAAACATCACCGCGCCGCCAACTTAGACGATGCAAAAGCGCAGTCAATCATCCTGATGCCGTCTCCGTCATGATTTTCACGATCGTGTCCTCCACTTCCTTCGCGACCCCTTCCAATTGCGGAGAGTCGAACATCCCTAGAAGAATGGTTGGCCTGAGAGATGCCGATATTGTCTTGCCGCCCTCCTCGTAAATGGAAATTCGGCATGGCAGGGCGGTAGAGACGCTCATGTTCTGATCGAGAACCTTCTTCGCTTGTTGCGGTTGACAGACCTCGAATATTAGGCATTCACGTTCAAACTCCACGCCCTTCTTCACCATTGTCTCTTTGAGATTGTGAACCTGCATCACGCCGAATTGATTGGCCTGAACGGCGGCGTGCAAGGCAGTCGCAGTTTCGCTCACTGTCTTGCCAGTGGATGTTTTGACGAGCATTTTCCCAATCACGATTCGGACCTCGATTCGCATGATGGTATTCAACATGCGACTATTTCTTGGATAGTTTGCCAACGATGAAGACCAGAAGGGCCACCACCACTAAGGTGGTCACCACCCAGATCCATATCCCGCCACCCATCCATCCGTAACTGCCGTTCATCATTGGATCCCCTTCCGCGCCGTCGCGACGATTTGATCGAGCGCATCCGTGATGCTACACAAAGCCTCATCGACCTTGGGATTTAGCTGCAGCAGCCGTGGCCGCTCTTCAACTTCTCCGCAGACTTGCCCAGGTATTGCGACGGACTATGATCGAACTTCTCTTTGCACTTGGAGCCGCAAAAGTAATAGGTCTGTCCAGCGTGCTCAGTGTGCCCAGCTGCGTTAGCCGGCTCAACCTCCATGCCGCAAACGGGATCTTTCACAACGGTAGTGCTGCTCATAGGAATCTCCTTGGTTTGTGAATCTGGATCAATTGTGACGCAGCGGTTGATTGGCTGCCTCGGCAGCGCATTCGCCACTTGTTCTAAACATTCGTTTCGCTCATAATCAGCTCCAACCGAAAGCTTCTCATTTTAAAGATGAACAAGTCCGGTCATGGGGTTGTAAGCCCAAACCCGCGGAATTGATCCAGCGCGTATAAATCGTTGTGAACGTCATCGCGCCAGCACCTTTTTCCCATTCTCGCGGAGTGAGCCATCTGGTCCGAGATGGCGGTAAGGGGTCTGGCGAGTGACGCCCAACTCCCTGCAAAGCTCACTGACGACCGTCTGCCGTTGCCCCATCGCGGCCATTGCCAGGCGCAGTTTGGCGGAGGTCATCTTGTACTGGCCGCCGCCCTTGCGCCCACGTGCGCGGGCCGACGCCAGGCCTACCTTGGTACGCTCCGAGACAAGCTCCCGTTCAAACTCCGCCAGGGCGGCGAAGATGCCACACCAGTTTGCCTTCCGGGGTTGCCGTGTTGATCGACGCTCCATATCCGGTGAGTACCTGGAAGCCGACGCCTCTGGTTGTCAGGTCATACACCGTGTTGATCAGGTGGCGCAAATTGCGGCCCAGACGGTCGAGTTTCCAAACCAGGAGACGATCTCCCTTCCGCAACGCCTTGAGGCTTGGATTCCACGCGAGACTACCGTAAGCGTCAGGCCAACCGCACCTGTTCAGGGGCGCCTGGCTGTGACGGACTGTAGGGTCAGGCGATCGACACGGATTACGCTATCTACTCCCCCGTCACAGGCCGAGGTTGTCATTGACGGCGATGGCGATCTCCTGCTCGGACCCCAGGTAGCGCTCGGTCATCTGGATGGACGAGTTCCCCAGCAGAAACTTGATATGCTCGAGGTCCCCGCCATTCTTCCGGCAGAGCCTGGCGCAGGTCCTCCGCAGGTCATCGAGGGTGGCCAGCTCCTGCCCGAGTCAATCGGACTGGCCAGCGGACGCCTTGAGGTCAGCTTCCGATCCGTTGAACAGCTCGCCGAGGCCATGTATGTCCTCGCCCGCATCCTTGAGGCCGAGGGCGATGCCTTCGCCGCCGCCTATGAGCCCGAGACTGAACCTGAATCCCAGGACGCCGGCGACGTCCGTGAACTCTTCGCCGAGTTGGAGACCATGGAAGCCAGCGAGGCCCGCCGCGGACAAGAGCCCCGGTGCCTCTGATTAGCCGACCAGCCTGGCTCTGGCCTTCTATTCGTGCAGGTATGACTGTAAGCGCAGCCGACAGCATCTGAGGGGCTGCGGGCAGTCTTCACGCAGCCGTTGGCTGAAACGGTCCTGGCTGAGTCTAGGATGGAGGCACAGATCAGCTTTTTGTTTGTTTTCTCAGCCTTAAACCGCAACCGAATCCGGCGATGAATGGACGGCCTGTGCTACGAGGCGCACACCGAGGGCCGCGCATACGCGACTGACGGTATCAAATCGTGGAGCGCTATCGGGGCGCAAGGCTTTGTATAGGGCTTCCCGCGTAATGCCGGCGGCCTTGGCGATCTCGGTCATGCCCCGGGAGCGAGCGATGTCACCCAGGGCTGAAGCCAACAAAGCAGCATCGTTGGCTTCCAGAATGTCGGTCAGATAGGCTGCGATGGAGGTCTCACTGTCGAGATAGTGCGCAGCGTCGAACTCGGGCAGACCGGCCACCTTGATATGTTTGCTCATGATCGTTTCCTCCGTTCAATCAAGCATTGCGGCCAACATCTTGGCGCGTTTGATGTCTTTCTTTTGGGTGCGTTTGGAGCCACCAACCAGCAGAACAATGATCTGCGTCCCGCGCTGGGTGAAATACAAACGCCATCCCGTGCCCAGGTGGATGCGCAACTCTGAAACACCGTCACCGACCGGCTGAACATCTCCCATCAAACCGTGTTCCAACCGTTTGATCCTGGCCACGATCACGCCGCGCACCATCTCATCCTTCAGACCATCGATCCAGGCGGTGAACTCGGGCAGCGGCCGGATCGAAAGCATGAACTTATAGTAATCGACCGATTACACTGCGGTCAACCTGTTTGCTGCTTCTGGTGTGGATCGGTCACAGGCTCAGCCCTCAGAGCCCATAGCGCAGTAGGAGCTGTTCTTTGGTCCGCTAAAATTGCTCCTGCCGGATAGCACAATCCCAACTCCGACAGCACAACATTTCAAATCAATCCCGTCGTTTCGAAGGAAGTCGTCGAGGCACTTCGGCGCGAGAGAGTTTGGTCATCGGGCAGGGTTGAACCCCCGGGTTATGGTCCTTACGCCAAATACCGATCAAATATTTACGCCACATAACGCCCCAAGCTACAGTGCCCGCCGCAAAATTAATGCTGATGCGCGATCAACTTCAATTGCTCAGAGGAACCGTACTGGTCGATTCCGAGCAAGATATATAGAGTTCAATCGAGGCCATCAACGGGCTACAACGAAAAGATGATGAATACGGAAAGTGTTCGTGTCGTGTTTCCGTTTGTGATGCGTCTCTCGTGCCCGCGAGTCGTCTTTCAGGACTGTTGATACCAGGAGCGCTCCGGGCGCAGTCATAAGAAGTTGTTGGTGCCTCTGCCGGATATTGGCTTCAACATTCGACATTGCATTGGCAACGTTGCCGTCCAGTACATACGCGACCATTCCGCCGTGACGCACGGCTTTAGAGTATTGTCCTGTGACAAACCTCAACATACCGAGCTGAACATATTCTGCCGCCAGTGCTCGGCGCTGACCGCTTATCAACGCATTGAGCCGTTTACATTCCAGGCAAAAATAGATGTCCTCCCGGGGAATCATGGGAACGAACACGATATCCAGCCGGCCAAGGTCCTCGCCCGGCATGGGGTCCAGTTCAACTTGCTGCGTATGGATTTGAAACGGCAGGCTACGAGCAGTCCGATTCTGCCTCAGGGAACGACATAAGGCGATGGTAATGTTGTCTTCCTTTTCGTTCGGTGCCGGGGAGGGCATCTCCTGCCAACTCACTATCACCAAGCTGAGGATGTGCGGCAGCATTGGGTCGATTAGATCAGACCACCCCGTAGATACGCCGATAACGCTCACGCAGCCCCCTGCGGAGAGTTCATCAAAATCGTACCGGCGATCTCGTCCGCGTCATTCAAGGCTGCTGTCTCAGTCCAGAACCGCCTCCCGAGCGGCTTCACCACATATAGTCTGTCCCGATCAAAAACCTTCGCTCCACGGATAAGCTCAAAAGTATTGAGCCTTTTAGCCGTAACTCCGCGAAGGCGATCCAGCGCAGTAAGAAGCCCGTCTGCGCCTTGAAGTTCAAGAAACGGCGTTGCTCCGGCACGACTCTTCTGGAGAACCGCGACAGCGATTCCAAGATTTGCAGAAGCTATTGAATAGCCTTGAACAACGAAGGCCCCGCTGCTTGCCCAGCCATTGAGGGTATCGCAGAGCCGCTTCACATAGAGGCCCTGTTGCGCTTCCGTGCTTTGAGAAATCGTTGGAACGACCAAGCGCGCCCTTGTTGGCCGTACACTCGGAGCAATGATCCGAGAGGTGTCGTCGATCAGAACATTCTCAATCGGGAGCAAATCGAAATACTCGCCAATCAGTTTCTCGATGCCGTCAGTTGCCTGTCGTACGATGCCCGCACGATCAACGAAATCGCCTGTGGCCTGCTTTGCGGCTAAGGTGACGATTTCGGCGACTTTCTTAACGATCTCCCGTGAACGGCGAGGATTAGCCGTCATGTCAGGCAAAGGAAAGGGCACGCGGAGCAACTCTTCCACATGGACTTCTTGTCTGCTTACTCCCCAGTTGGAAGAAGTATGGAACATAAAGTATCGCGCCAGGGACGAACGCAAGTATGCAGCGAGAAATATAAGTAGTTCTCGATCCTCTCTCGGGCCGCTAATACCGCGCAAAGCGTGTCTGAAGGAAACATCAAAATCGGCGAAGGCGACGCTCGTGAATCCCTTTGCAACGATGACATGCGGAGAACGAAAAATATCCGTCGCCTTATTAGACCTATCCCGCACTTTGACCTCTGCGGCAGGTAATTTGGTGCAGTCATTGGGAAGAAGAAATAGGTCTAGCTCGGAAGAAGTGGCTTCAACGAAGAGTTTGGACGGGAGGCGCAATGTCTTTGCCCTCGCCGGATCGTCATTTCGGCCTTTTGGCTGGAACCCCTCTGCGATCAACCACCGCTTGGTCGTACTGTTTTCTCTTGCCTGTCGGACGTGGTCGCGCAAGCGTGGGTAAATGGACAAACGATCAATTAGTCGCCGGTCTCTTCCAGTCGCCCAAGAGTACCGTTTCCAGATTTGAGGCGCGTCCTTAGCTTCCAGATCATGGAGCACTTCGCCCGTAGTCACCGAGCAACGATCTTCCGGCATCACCGAAATGACCTCGGCCCGCGTGACAAGCCAGTCTGTTTTAGGTGCCCAATATTCGATGGGATGTTGCAGATTCTTCGGGGCCGGTTGTCGGTATGCAAGCACAATCGCCGGATGGCGCGCTTCCTCGAATAGAAAAAATTGGTAGTCCGCCAGGTTGAGAACGCAGTCTACGGCATGAGAATTGAAAAATTGCCGCTGAAATTCCAGAGCTGTACTACCGTGGTTGAAGATCGTCCCATGCGGCAAAACAAAACAAATTCTTCCGCTTTCCTTTACATGATGTGGTGCTTTCCAGACGAACGCGGCGGATACTTGCTTATCCGGGATTGGATATGCATGATCGGGATCGGCGCACCATGTCGCGGACGGCGTGCCCGGCAGGGATATGCTGCCCCATGGGGGATTACCAACCACTAAATCAACATCGACCGGATATTTCCCCTCATCTGCGAAGAAATCACCACACCAAATGTTACCCTCGACCTCTTTCCCAGCGATGGCGTCTGGATAGTGAATAAGTGTGGGTAGCTTATGTCCCTTCTCCTGGAGTTCCTGAATATCCCGTGGAGAAAGCTGGTCAAGATAGGCGAGGTACAAGCTAAACGCGGTGATCCGGCAAGCAGTCGGATTGATGTCCACGCCGTAGAGGCCACACAGAACTTTTCTCAGCTCTCTCGCGCGCCGGTCGTTTCTCGCCTCCGAATTCCGCTGCTTCCACTCTTCAGCCATGCGGTTGAAGAGGCCCACGAGAAAAATCCCAGAGCCACAGGCCGGATCAAAACAACGAAGGCCAAGCAACGAATTCGACTTCGACAGAGCGATATCCAGGACGAGTTCCGCAAGGAATCGTGGCGTGTAAAACGCGCCCTTGAGCTTGTCATCCCCGCTCAGAAATCGTTCATAGATTGCGCTAATGGCTTCAACCGGGATGACCCCAAAATCATATGGCCAGAACGAAGTTTGGCCGCTCTGAACGTTAATCGCTCTAAAGAATTCATCAAGCGTTTGAATGTATGAGGCCGACACTTTCTTCTCTTCAGCGTTCAGATCGTCGCTAAAGAGGTCGCCGTTGAAGTCCGTGCCGAGTTTTCGGAAAAGATCATACAAAGCGCTCTTCGCTTTGCCTTTTGGCCTTATTCCCAGCACGTCTCGCAAATGGTTGGCGTTCGATATACCGACATCGCGTAGGTAAGCCTCACCGATAACTTCACGGTCGAAAAGATAGCACACAAAAACCAGGCGGCAGAGCAGCGCGTCGAGCACACCGACATCGAGCCTACTGTCGGACGACTCAGCTAAACTCTCTCTGGTTGCCTGAAGGTTGTTGAGCAGGTCTCGATCCACACGCTGATCTGGATCAAACGACCTCGCATGACGGCGGAAGAACTCACCGGATTCGACGGTAGGAAGAAACTCCCGAATCGCAACAGACGCTCGTTGAAGAGTATCCACCAGCGCGGGGATGTTTCCACCGTGAGTTTGTGGATGCGGTCGGACGAGGCCCGAATAAATGTGAACCTCAGCCGGGTCAACCAGGACGAGGATGGGGGCACCGCCGTGGTTCCAGAACTTCCGATGAAGGCTGGCGACATCCTCAGCCTCGATACGCTTAACGAGCTTGAAATAGATAAGCGGAATATTTGCAACGCACAGAACCCCGTCAAGCTTGAGCAGGTCAAACGCCCGGCGCAAGACGTGACTTTGCGACGCGTCCAGACCCGGCGCATTGAGTTCCACTTTGCTGGCGAAGAACGTTTTTGCGTCGGTGTCGCCGATGCCAAACTCATTTCGCCAATTGTTCGCCTCAGCCATCTTGCTCATCGTACAACCGATTGCCCCGATATGGGGATCTTTTTAAGCCTAACCTGATCCCTGCCCGCGTGCCGTGATCTCGCCCGGCAAATCACCCATACCATGACGACGACAGAACTCACTACGCCCCATCCCGCTCGTCGCATATCCAGCGGCGGCGTGAGCGTACGTCCCTCGCGTTGATACACTTTGCCGCGCTCTTCTACCCTCTATAAGGGAGTGCGGCAAGGGAGTGCGGCGCGCAGCGCAGCCGAAATTTTAGGTCTTGAGATGGCTCCGGCTTTGGCATAGGCTGTCAGTTATGGATGTACTCACGCATGACGAGCTTGCACGCCTCACGCCGCCGGAGCGCCTGGCTCTGATCTCGCAGCTCTGGGACAGCCTAGAAGACGGCGAGCTTCCATTGAACGCCGCGCAGCAGACCGAGTTGGACCGCCGCCTGGAGACGCTTGACCAGGACCGGCGGGCCGGTGTCACATGGGAAGCCCTGAAAGCTGAGCTAGAGCAATAGTGCGCCCGGTCATCTTTACATCAGTCGCGCGGGCGGATCTGGTAGACGCGCGCGATTGGTACGAGCATGAGGCTCGATCTGGGCCGTAGCTTTCTCGCTGCCGTCGATGTTCTGATTGAGCGCATGCGATCCAATCCCCGGCAATTCCCCGTGGTGCATAAAACCATCCGGCGCGCCCTCTTACGGCGGTTTCCCTACGCATTGATGTTTGTTATTGAGTCAGACGACGCGCTGACCGTTATTGCTTGCTTCCACGGCAGCCGCGATCCTATCCGTTGGCAACAGCGCATGTGAAGCGCAATCGCCGCATCGTGATTCTCCAGCTTTTTGCTGTGCGCGTTGGTCAGCGGAGAGGCGGACGTGTCAGTATCCCAATCTCTCAAAAAATTTGAAAATAGATTGCCCAACCTGCGTGACGCGAATCTCCCTTTGGCGGATTTTGGCACAGGCTCCTTGTGTCGAGATGCATTGGATAGTTACTTCGAATCGCCCCGTGCCGCTAACGTACCGGCGGCGGTAGGTTTGCCTTTGAGTATCCATTCAAAACCCACGGCGATGATTGCGCCCAGCACGGGACCTGCGACATAAATCCAGGTGGTGCTCATATCGCCACGCATCAGGTCGGGAGCAAATGAGCGCACCGGGTTCATCGAGGCGCCGCTGATTGGCGCCGCCCAAAGGCCCGCCAAAGAGATGTAGCCGCCGACCGCGAGAGCACCATTAGAACCGATATTACGGGCGCCAGAGGCGGTGCCCAGAATCGTGCTGACCAAACCCGTCGTCAATAATACTTCCATGGCGAGCGCCGTGAATCCGCTCACTCCGGGACCCGGTGTTGTGGCGCCGAGTAATCCTTGTATACCGAACAGCGCCCGGAGGAAAGACGCCGCAGCGATGCCCCCAATGATCTGCGCCGCGATATACCCCGGCACTCGAGACCAGGGGAAATTGCGCCGCAATGCGAATGCCAAGGTGACTGCTGGATTTAAATGAGCACCACTGACCGCGCCCATAAAATAGATGATCGCCATGACCATCAGGCCCGGTGCGACAACCTTCATTCCCAGGGTGATCGCTCCACCGCTCTGGGCACCGACGACCACGGCGCCAGCCGCAACGACGACGAGGAGGAATGTGCCCCAGGTTTCTGCGAAAAGACGCCGCCATTCATGGGTAGATTCCAAAAAATCTGGAATCTCCGATCTGTACAGCATACGGTGTTGTGTTGTCGATTTGGTTCGCTCAGAGTGCATGATTTTCTCGCGTAGGGGTTGGAGGATCACAATCTGGTCAGACAATCTTGCAGGGGATGATGGCATCCTCGTCAAATGTGTAGACTGCGCATAGGCGGTGATAGCCGTCGGCGATAACCAGCTTGCCGTTGCGTTGGTCCCTGAATCTGGGGCCGATTGATGAGTGCTGGATCAACGCCATGGGACTATTGGAACAATGCGGCCGGTACGGACAGACTCCAAGAGACGTTCCGCTGCTTCAATGAATCCCGAAGGATTGCCGCTGGGATTCACTATCTCGTCATACAGAGGGTCGTCCAGGGATCCGCAGCTATCTCCGAGCAGCAGCAACCTGGCTTTGGGCCAGCGTCGTCGTGCGTACTCGGCAACATGACATGCCTTTATCTCATTGGGACGTATGCTGAGAACGATAAGGTTGTAGCAGCCGAGTTCTGGAAGTTGGTAAACCTCAGCGTAGCTGCTTATGGCAAGAACGGAGATATGGCGAGACGTGAGCAAAAGGCGCCTCGAATCGCGGAGATCGGGATCGGGATCGGGATCGACCAGTAGAACAGACGATATGGTATCGACCGTTTGTCCGCCTGGTGGATTTGTTTCAAGAGGTTGACTTTGCATCTGACACCACCCTTATGGCAACGATTTGATACAACATGGGCCATTTGGGAGAGTTGGCCAGCGACCTGCTCCAAGCGTACCTTCATGTAGCGTGTATTTTCAATAACTTATGACTTGTGCGTTCTCGTCCAAACTGCCTATTTTTTAACGCTTCCCCGAAAGAGTCGAGCCGACATCCTATTCAGAATCAATTAATTGCGGCGATATGGCCCATTTTGTATCAAATCATTGCCATATCCCTAGTTACGGTGATGACGGCCGCTGCATGACCGCGTTCGTCGACAACTCGTCACCGGTTGTGCGGATGGGTACATTTACAGCATTGACATTGAGACGGGAATGGAGGTACCCGCTGCACCAGCTATCACATACTTAAGCGAGTCTTTAGCGTTTGGATCACAATCGCAGGGTCAATGGGATGGATGAAAACGCCAGCGATTCCAAGCTCCTGTAAACTCACGGCACCTACGAGCGCATCGCCTAATGTGCTTACAATGTAGAGTGGAGCGTTCGTTCCGGCGCGACTCAGTTTATCCATGAGGGTTCCGTCCGCGTCGATTGTTTCCATCATGGAATCTGCGAGAATTGCATCGGGCTTGATCCGGGCAACAGTCCGCTCACCCTCATTTCCATTCACCGCCTCGCCGACAGTAAAACCCGCGGCTTCTAATGCAATGCGCAGGGTGCTGCGCTTATGTGGGTTGGCGTCAATGAGTAGAATTGTCTTTCGCTTGCTGCCGAGACCAATATTCATCCTTTCGGTTCCTCCCCGTCTTTGACTAAGCTGAGAAGCAGAGTGACTGCCTGTTTGAGGTTGGTTGCGGCACGATCACTGAGTCGTTCCACAAATTCAAAATCATATCCGCGGATTCCCATGAGGTAAGCCCTTGGCGACTTGCCATAGTATTGTTCCGCCATAGCCAAGAGAACCTCTGGACTGACGATATGGCTCGTAAACGTGATGTCCATCGCAGGCGAAAGCTTCTGGGTCGCATAAGGCTCTGGTCCATTCCGGGATGCGTCGATGAACCAAACGATATCCGCAGCCGCAATATCCACGACATCTTCGATGACGAGCTGATAGTTGTTGCACACGGTCACATTCAGCCAACCCATGCGCTCGATCTCAGCAGCTGCCGCAGGTCCTAGCCCGTCATCTTCTCGTCCTGGGTTCCCGTATCCCAACACCAGAATGCGGCGCACTTGATTAGCATCTGGGCGGAGCGGCTGGACGTCAGAATCATTGCTGGATAATTTGGGCATGGTCATTTTTTGTTCCCGTGGCGATCACTTGACCGTTCGCATCTTCCAAAGTTGCCATGAGAGGCATGTTGCCCAGGGAGTGAGTGGCGCAGGACAAACACGGGTCAAAGGCCCGGATGGCAACCTCGATGTGATTGAGTAGTCCCTCTGTAATCTCGTGCCCGGAGAGCTCGCGCATCGCAACTTCGGTGACTGCCCTGTTCATGGCCTCATTGTTACTCGTTGTCGAGACAATCAAATTTGCTCCGGTGATCTGATCGTTGTCGTCGACCGTGTAGTGATGAAAGAGAGTTCCTCGTGGAGCTTCTAAACAAGCGATGCCTTCGCGACGGCGCTCCCCCCGAACAATCAAGTCCGTGCCTTGCAGATCGTCATCGAAGAGGAGTTCCCGAATCTTTTCCGCACAGTGGACGAGACAGATGAGCCGAGCCCAGTGATAGGCGAGCGTCGCATGGACAGGCCTTCCTTTGCCTTCTCGCATGAACTCCTGACGGGCCGCCTCCGCCAGCGGTGTATCGATAGATGAGCAGCAGTTGATCTGCGCCAGTGGCCCGACACGATACCAGCCATCCACACGACCAAGGGATCGAATGTGCGGGAACTTCATGTAGGTCCACGGGCGAACCTCCTCGACGAGATAATCCCGGTAAAGCGCGGGGGCGACACCGTCGAAGATGGCCCTGCCGTCGGCGTTGATGGCCCGAAGCTGGCCGGCATACAGATCCATGACACCACCGGCCCCCACCATGCTCATGTAGTTCGATTCGTAGCTGGCGAAGTTCCAGTACGTTTGAAGATGTGAGGACACATACGCCTTATGCAGTTCCAGGGCCTGGCAGCACCAGCTCGTGATCTCATCGACATCCTTGCGAAGTGCGTCGCGATGCTCTATGGCGAGGTTTTGGCTGACACCGCCTGGCACGGCAGTGGTTGGATGAATCTTTCTTCCGCTGACCGCCTTGATGACCTCCTGACCGAATTTACGAATCAAGATAGCCCACTTCCCAATCTCAGGAAAGTGTTTCATCACTGCAACGATATTGCGTTGCTCAGGCGGTGCATCGAAACCAAATAGAAGATCCGGTGAGGCAAGGTGAAAGATGTGCAGGGCATCCGATTGCAGCACCTGGCCATAGTGCATCAGACGCCTTACCTTCTCAGCAGTTGGGGTCAGTTTATCCACCCCAACAATCATGTCCATCGCTTTTGCAGCCGCTAGATGATGGCTTACTGGGCAGATGCCGCATAGTCGTTCCACGATCACAGGGCCCTCCCAAAACATCTGACCCTGCACAAAGCGTTCGAAGCCGCGAAACTCGACGATGTGAAAGCGGGCCTGCTCTACGTCGCCGGCTTCATTCAAACGGATCGTCACCTTTCCGTGCCCCTCAACGCGCGTGACGGGTTCGATCACAATCTTTCTGGTCTTTGGCGCCAGTTCAACATCGATCCCGGTCATAAGTCTCCTGTGTTGCGATGAATCATCCTTAACACTTATTCGTACTTCAGTAGCCGATACGGAAGGACCGGGTCTCTGCCTGCGAGGAGATCTGTGATCGTTTTCCAGATAGCGTCAGCCGAAGGTGGACAACCTGGAAGAAAGTGATCGATTTTAACGACCTCATGGCATGGATAGACCCGATCCAGCAGCAGCGGCAAATCCTCATCGTTCGGAATCACACCCGTGCCTTCGAGTATGGGTCCCTTTAGATAGACGGCTTCCAAACATTCGCGAAGTCCTACCAGATTTCTCATCGCAGGAATGCCGCCACTGATGGCGCATGCCCCAACGGAGACCAGGATGCGGCAGTGTTTGCGGAACTCGCGAAGCACCTGAACATTAAATTCATTCGCGCACCCTCCCTCCACCAAGCCGATATCTACTGTCTGGTCGAATTTCTTCTTGTCGTCGAATGGCGATACATCAAGGTCTATGAGGTCGATGAGTTCGACGAGCCGTTCGTCGATGTCGAGAAGCGACATATGACATCCAAAACAACCGCATAGGCTGCACGTAGCAAGTCTCGGTTTGGCCATGGCGCTCTCCTCTTTCAGCTTCACCAGCATGGCTGGCCTGACTCAGACCTTTGGCGAACTCCGCTTGGCCTCGATATCGCTGCCAATGGGCTTTTGGTCATAGGTCCGAGACCCCTCTGGAATGCGATAGCCGGTGTGCTTCACGACGATGCTGCCAACCGGGCAGACGTGAGCCGCCATATCCGCCACGGCAAGTCCTGTCTCATCGAGGCGTCCCTGAGTGTTGATGTTGAGAAGCATATGAATCCCGCGCCCCTCAAAGCCGAAGATGGTCTTGCCGTCCTCCGTTCGAGAAGCCCGGACACAGCGGGAGCAGAGCACGCAGCGGTTTCGATCGATGAAGATGTCGGGGTGCGTAGCATCGAGCTTGCGTTGTTCCCATAGGTACGGCAGCGTTGGCGCAATCATGTCCAGCCGGTAGCCGAGCGCCTGCAATTCGCAGTCTCCACTCTTCTCACACGATGGACAAAAGTGGTTGCCTTCGACGAAGAGCATTTCAACAATCGTTCGGCGGTCGCTCTTCAGTTCGGGCGTGTCATTTTCAATCACCATGCCATGGACTGCGGGCAGCGTACAGGTATTCACATGGCGCCCATTCACTTTGCAGGTGCAGATACGACAGTGTCCTGCAGGCTCAAGCCTGGGATGATGACAGAGACGCGGAATGTATACCCCGGCAGCATCGCACGCCTGAATGACGGTCTGGCCGGAGGACGCCTCTACCTGCACGCCATCCACAGTAATTGTGAGCTTTCCCTCGCTCATGCCGAAGCCTCTTCAACCACTGGTTCACGCCCTTGGACCTGGACAGCTTCCGCCAGCGCTTCCCTAAGCGTTACTCTCGGTACAAAGTCCTCCGTTCGCAGCCTCGCCTCGTAAAGCTCAGGGAAATTGCGGATGGTTGTAAGGATCGGATTCGCAGCTGTCTGGCCGAGGCCGCATCGGCTCATTCGCCTGACCGTGTTCGCGAGCGCATAGATGGCACTTACATCTGCAAGCGTGCCGCGATTGGCGAGAATCTTTTCCAATTGCTTCTTAAGAAGTGTCGTACCGATCCGGCAAGGCGCACACCATCCGCAAGACTCGTCAACGAAGAAATCGGTGAATTGCAGAGCTACATCGAGAACATCACGGTCTTTCCCAAACACCATCATGGATCCACCGGTCGAGAGATCTTCAAAGGCGATACTGCGGCCGAAGTCTTTCGCCGACAGGGACTGGCCCGAGGGCCCTGATACCTGTACAAAGGGAGCATCCGCCGCTCCCACAAGATCGAGGAACCCATGGATCGTCATGCCGTAGGCAACTTCATAGACTCCAGGACGCTCGCAATCCCCTGAGACACTCAAAAGTTTCGTACCCGTCGATTCCGGCGTGCCGTATCCCGCGAACCAGGTAGCGCCGTTCTCTAGAATGCGCGCAGCACATGCAAATGTCTCAACGTTGTCGATAGCAGTCGGCTTCTGCAAGTAGCCCCGCTCGGTAGGAAATGGTGGCCGGTCGCGGGGTGCCCCGCGTTTCCCTTCGGCGGAGTTAAGCAGTGCGGACTCTTCCCCACAGATATAGGCACCCGCTCCCAACTGAATGCGAATGTCGAAGTCAAAGCCCTCACGACCACAGATTCTGGCACCAAGTAGTCCTGATTTACGACGCCTGTCCAAAACTTGCTGTAGCGGCCCAAACATATAGGCGTATTCGCCACGCAGATAGACAAGTCCATGCTTCGCTCCCAGTGCATAGCCGGCGATCGTCATCCCGTCGAACACCAGGTCCGGTATCTCAGTCAGCAAAACGCGGTCTTTGAAGGTACCGGGCTCACCCTCGTCCGCGTTGCAGACGACGTAATGTTCGTCGCTGATGGACTTGCGAGAGAACTTCCACTTCATGGCAGTTGGAAATCCTGCTCCGCCACGGCCCCGCAGCTTTGCTTTCGAGATCTCCTGGATAACAGCTTCAGGAGAAATCAGGATTGCGGCGCGTATCCCATCACCACAGGCACCGTGACCGGAGAACAGAACCGGGCCGTGCTGCACGAGACTCGGCTTTACCTGGGAGTGCGGCAGGATAACCTCCCGACCGGGAAAGAGTGGACTCGCAGCATCACTCCCGCACGCCCGCAGCGCAGCGATGATGGCAGGAACATCCTCCGGGGTAAGTGCTGTGACCACGCTTCCATTGATTAATGCAGCAGGTTCCTGGTCAGCCATGCCGATATCACTGGTCCACTCCAGCGTGAAGAAACCGTCCTGCGATGTTCCACCAAGCGGCGCATCTGTCGCCTCCTCGAATGCCCGCGCGACCTCTGCCGCTCCTTTCATAAGAGAGACGGGAGTCTTCGATAGGCGGATCTGAAAGCGGCCCTTTGGGGTTCGATTGAGGAAGGCATAGAAGGACACTGTATCCTCAACCTCTACCGCATGAATGCCGAGAGCCCCTGCAATCGCCACCATTGCTTCGTAGGAGATCCAACCGTATTGCCGCTGAACCGCCTGAACGATATCGAGGAGCCTACTGCGATCACTGCCAAGATCTCGCACGACCGCTTCAACCCATTCCCTGTTAGCAGGTAACGGATCGAATTTGTTTAAGACAGGCTCGTTCGTCCTAATCTCAGAGCCAACCACATACTCTCCTGGAGTCTGCTCGTTCATCTCAACGGCTTGGTCCTGACAAAAGTCGAATATGGCACGCAGCCGACATCGAGATATACCCGGATGTGAATAAAACCTTCGACCCGACCTCCCCGCAAAAATGGAGGTGGATTTCAAGTGTGATATAGCAGGATGCAATTCACACGAACTGAGTTGCTCAGTCTCTCATCACCACACCTCGCTGCGGTCCGCCGGGTGAGGATCACGGAGGGTAACTTCCGTCTCCTCACCCGGATGCTCACTCAGATTGAGCGGATTCTCAGCATCAATGAAACTGAAATCGTTTCAGTTGCTATCGTCGAAGCCGCTCGAGACAGCCTGGTCATTGGTCAGACCTGAAAGGCTGGATGAATGCTTCATACGACAAATAATGTCAAAACCCTACGACAGATAATTTCTCAAGCTACAGCCCAGAGCTCCCTTATTTAGTGCAGGAATTACTGATTTCTCAAAATCTCCTCGGCCTGCTTCCAATCTTGAGTGTCCTCGCCGTGCTGCCTTCCACGTTTTACCCATAGTTGGTAAGCCATCAGTTCGATATCATGACGG
>Ga0224555_1001036_pt1 | contig 41092 bp, 36 predicted proteins | sample 714S23034metaG_FD_180687 | JGI IMG/M metagenome (GOLD analysis project Ga0224555, IMG submission 180687) | Peat soil microbial communities from Stordalen Mire, Sweden - 717 S2 30-34 | ecosystem: Environmental > Terrestrial > Soil > Wetlands > Peat | place: Sweden: Norrbotten County, Stordalen... | reverse complement strand
GTCCGCATCATGAAGGCCCACGGCTGGCGCTCGGCGGAGGTGGTTTCCAGTCCTTACCATCTGCCCCGCGCCGGCCTCATCTTCAGCCGTCTGCCGCTGGAGTGGCGCACACACCCCGCTCCGCCGCTCGCGCCCGGCCCAGCCGCCAACTCAACCCCAGCCGCCCTCATCGAAACGCTGAAAACCGTCCGCTATCTCGTATGGACCCGCCAGTTCGATCGCTGCGAGCCGTAGCGACTCGGTCCGCAAACCCTTTTTGACAGTCCATAAGTAAACCAATTCCGTGCCCCATCCATGCGACTTGCCGGGGTCCCCGCGGACAGGTCTTCGTCCGTGGGGTGGTCGGGCGCATGGGTGGGAAACCACAAACACTTGAAGGGCCAACCCGTACCCCCGTCAAAATCTCCCCCTTCCGCGTTGTCACCTGTCGGCGCAGTCCTGTAAGCTGAATGGTAATGCGTCTCAAAGTCAGCACTTCCGCCTTTCTCGTAGTCCTTCCCACCCTGGTCCTCTGTGCCGGAACCCGCGCACACGCCCAGAGCACCGCTGCCAGTACCGCCGGTACCGCCGCCTATGTTTCCACCGACCCGCTGGCGGGTGTTCGCTATGACAATCGATTCGACCTCTCGCTCGGCGCCGCCTATGGGCACATCAAAGCCGGGCCGCCCCCCCTGGAGGAAGGCTCCAATCTGGGCGGCCTCGACCTCTCCGGCTCCGCCTGGTTCACCAGGAATCTGGGTTTGGAAGGCACCGCCCGCTCCTATATGGGCTCCAGCGGCGCCGGACTCGGGCCTGGTAATACCGGGAATCTTGTAAAAGGCCCCTTTGTCGCCCAGTACATGTTTGCCGCCGGACCGGAATGGCTGGGCCCGCATAACAAGCACGGCGCGCTGACCGTCCATGCGCTGTTTGGCGGAGCGCACTTCATTTCCCACACCTACCCGCTCGGTCCCGAGTCGGTTTGGTTTTTCAACAATCAGACCGCTCCGGCGGCTATCATCGGCGGCCACATCGACCTCAACCGCTCGCCGCGCTGGGTCTTGCGCTTCACACCCGATGCCATGTACACCCGCTATGGCATCAACTACGCCGGGCCGCATACATATTGGGGAAACACCTCCACCTATGCCTACTGGAACTTCGGCCTCTCGGTAGGTTTGGAATACAAATTCAAGAGGTTGCGCTAAGAGCTTTTCGCCCATAGGTATAGAGTGATTCTCTGCTGGCGGGAAGATTACCGGTCCCGGCAAGAATAAGGATCGCCCGCCTCCTGGCTGGCTGTAGCGTGGTCCTCCCGGTCCACGCTCACACTACGCCTTCAGGAAAACTACTCTAACTTTGCAGATAATTTCGCCTCTTAAGCGCACACTGGAAATAGTGGACGAGAACATCTCCTCCGAACACAAAACCATGCGCACTGTCAGAAACATCATCGTAGCCGTTACCACGAGATCAACCGCCAGACGCGGATGCACGCGGTTGAATATGTCAGGGATGTGCCCGGTCCGTACCACCAACCGGCCACTACCCCACCCCCCTCCCCCATTTTCCAGTAAGCTGATGAAACAAAATATGTTAGGTCTTATTTTCGTGAATATAAGGCGAAAACATCAATCCTAGCCACCCACCCCCCCGGGGGTCCATTTCCCTCTTGTTCGCCTTTTTTAGATCGTAAGTGATTGATTATAAAAGATAATGATCCGAAAAATATTGGTAAGAAAATGCGCAAAAATGCTTAATTTCGTCCTTTTTCTGTCAATAATTGTCCGATTTCGTCAGTCAGCGGGCAATAAAACAGCCTCCAGCAATGCCGCCGCTAACTTGCTAATCCGCTATTCCCGCGCAAGCGGGAGCTAACTCGCTGCGTTTGCTCTAAAAATTTGCTTCCATTTGCATTCAGGGGTCAACGGAGGGAGCAGGAGCCTTCAGGCTCCTGATTGCAGGCATGCAATACGAATGGCTTCAGCCTCGGGCCTTGTTTCGCCTGCGAACAGAAGGCCCGGCGCGCAAAAAAAGGCCGCGGCAGCGCCGTGGCCTTTTCTTCTTGCGGTTGAGTTTGCTTACTCGGCTGCGATCGGCTCGATGGATGCGAAGCGTCCGCGGTTGCCGTGGTCAGTAAACTTCACCCGGCCGCTCACCTTGGCGAAGAGCGTGTCGTCGGAGCCGATGCCCACGTTGAGGCCTGGCTTGATGCGCGTGCCGCGCTGGCGCATGATGATGGAGCCGCCGGTAACCAGTTCGCCGCCAAAGGCCTTTACGCCCAGCCGCTGTGCATTTGAATCGCGTCCGTTTGTGGAGCTGCCTCCACCCTTTTTATGTGCCATTGCCGAATCTCCTTTTCAGCTATCAGCTATCAGCTATTAGCTATTAGCTAATGAACTGTGAATCAAAAGTTCATGCCCTCGTAATGAAAAAGCTAAAAGCTAAAAGCTAAGAGCTAATAGCTAAAAGCTACTTCGCGTCCGTATACGTCACGCCGTCGGCCTCGATGGCCTTGATGCGCACCTCGGTAAAGTTCTGCCGATGCCCCTGCAGTTTCTTGTACTGCTTCTTCCGTTTCAGGTGGAAGACCAGAATCTTGTCGCCGCGGCCGTCGCCCACCACTTCGGCGGTTACCTTGGCCGTGGACGGCCTGGCGATAGTTCCGGGTTCGCCGCTGACCGCAATCACGTCGCTGAATTCGACGGTATTTTCCTTGTTGTCTCCGGCGGTTACACTTTCAATTTTCACCACGTCGCCCGGAGCGACCCGGTACTGTTTACCACCGGTGCGAATCACTGCGTACATAACAAATCCTCCAGCGCTCCTCAAAAACAAAGCAAGGCGCATTCAAAAAATCGGATACCGTGTGCTCGATTGGGGAGCAAACAGAGAACGATGGTGACGGTTGAGCGGGCCTCACATACGCCGGAATTTCGGGCAGTGAATCCACTCTGGCACTGCACATCCACAATTCGGGTGCATCGCCAAACTCTACAATTCTATCGTTAAACTGCGATTCCGGTCAATTTGCCCTGCCGGAAGCGCAAATTGCGCCCTATCCGCACAGCTATACTTCCTCCATGCAGCCCGTCACCATCATCGCCACTGTCCTCAACGAGGTGAGTGAGATCGCCAGGCTGGTTCCCAGCCTGCTGGCGCAAGTCCCGCCACCGGCCGAGGTCATCCTTGTAGACGGAGGCTCAACGGACGGCACCTGGGACTGGCTTCTCGAAGCCCAGAGAGAAAATCCTACTCTGCTGGCTATCCGCGACGAATCCTGCAGCCTGAAACGTTCGCCCGGGCCCATCTCCAGGGGCCGCAATGTGGCCATCGCCGCGGCACGCTCCCAGATCATCGCCTGCACCGACGCCGGTTGCACCTATCCGCCGGACTGGCTGGCCCGCATCACCGCACCCCTGGTCGACTCGACCGCCGAGTACGCCTTGGGAGGCTCCTGTCTCGATCCCGCGGATCCAACTGTCTGGGATCTGGCCTCGGCTCCCTTTTTCGGCGTCAAGCTCTCGTCAGCCACGTCCACCAAGTCCTGCACCGCCCGCTCCATGGCTTTTCACAAGAACCTTTGGAAGCGCATCGGCGGCTTTCCTGAGACGATTTTCTTCGGCGAAGACACGCTCTTCGATCTAGAGGCCCGCCGCCTGACCCAGCCCGCCTTCATCGTGGGCGCCAAAGCGCTCTATCGCCCCCAATACAGCTTCCTGTCAGCCATCCACCAGCTTGCCAGATATGACGTAAGCGACGGCATCCTCGGCGTTCGTCGCGCGCGCCTGGTCCGCAATGCCGCCCGCTGCGTAGTCCAAGCTCTGGCCCTGCTCTGTCTGCTCTTCATCAGGGTTCCCGCGGTCAGGTCGTCCAGGGATTGGTGGTGGGCAGTGCTACCGTTTCTGACAGTCCTGTTGCTCCAGTTCTGGTACGCATTCCATCCTGACTGGCGCTTCCTTTACCGTAAAGGTCCTCGCGTACTCCTCGCCCGCTTCCTCTTCTCCATCCTGGTCCCCTGGATCGTAGCCGTTTACCATATTCAAGGCTTACGAACCAAACGTAACCTGCCGAACCGGCAGAATCTGTGAGCTGACCATCTCTTGCAGGCGTCGAGCTTCGTAAGTTATTCTCGCCGTGGAACTGAACCAGAGAGTACATGTGGCCTCCACAGATGCTCGACGGAGGTTTTTTCTTCAGGAAGAAGTCACTTGGCGCGTTGGTCCGGGTTACATCCACTCCGGTTCCTCTATAGCCCGCCCAAGGGGGCAAAACCCCATGCAGGAGAGATAGTCGACCCGTGGCCGTTTACGCAGACGACAAGGAATCTACACCTGCCTCGATTGGCAACGAGTTGCCTGCGCTGCGGAAATGTGCAACTGAGTGGTGGACACCGCGGCTCGCCGGGCCGGTTATCGCTGCCGCATTCGTTCGCCTGTCGCTGTTGGTTGCCCTGCTTGCCAGAGTTGGGGTTAGCGCCCTCATCCATGCCGACACGGCAAGTTATCTTGAGCCTGGACGCAACCTGTTGCTGCATGGCCGTTTTGTTGCAGACGGTGTGCCGGATCTGCTGCGCACGCCCGGCTATCCGCTCTTTCTTGCCATCACCAGCCTTGCCGGCTTGCCCTGTGCGGCTGTGGCGAACGTGATTGTCTCGGTGCTCTGCGTGATACTCACCTGGAAGCTCGGGCGGGCGGTCTTCGACGATGATCGCATAGCGCTTGGCGCAGCCTGGATATTGGCCTTTGAGCCGCTTTCGGTCGCCAATTCCAGCCTTCTTATTTCGGACAATCTTTTTGTTGCATTCTTTCTGCTCAGCCTGGAGCGGCTAGCCGTGTTCTTGCGCGGGCGTCGTTTGAGGGTGCTTGCGGTGGCTGGATTGTGGCTCACCGCGGCAACCTTCGTCCGTCCGGTCACCTATTACCTGCCGGTTGCGCTGTCTGTGGGATTGTTTCTGGTGTTGGCGCGCGTACCAGGTCTGCGCTGGAAGGCGCCCGCCGTGCTGCTGGTCAGTGTGCTGCCGTGGTTTGCCGCCTGGCAGATGCGCAACTGGGTTGAGACCGGCTATGGCGGATTTTCGAGCATCACAGATGCAGACCTCTACTTCATTGGCGACGCCGATGTGACAGCACGCGTGGAGCACCGAAGCATCAGCGAGGTGCTGGCGAGGTTCGGCTATTCTGGCTTTGGCAACAGCAGCGGACAATCGTATCTCCTCGCGCCTTACCTGGCGCGGCATCCCGAGCAGGCCGGATGGAGCCAGGTTCAGCGCCTGGGCTTCATGCACTCTGAGGCCGTTCGGGTCATCCGGGCGCATTACGGGGATTATCTGCGTTCGTGCCTCAGGGCCTTGCCTAAGCCACTGTTCGACCCAAGCGCCGCGCCTTTCGACCTTTTGCTTTATCCTGAAGCCCCCAAATATGTCACAGGCATAACATTATCGAGCCAGGGTTGGTTGCGCGGCGGGATCGCGCTGGTTAAAGCATATCCCTGGATTGTGGCGGAGAAGGCAGCCTTTGGCGTCGTGCTTCTGGGACTCTACCTGCTTGCGGCGCGGGGACTCTTTCGCGCCGATTTGCAAAACCCGTGTCTATGGTTGCTGCTGGGTACGTCGCTTTACTTCTTGGCCACCGTGGCGGCGTGACGGGAACGACGGCAGAATCGCGTTTTCGGCTGCCGGTCATGCCTTCCGTATGCATTCTTGCGGCGGCCGGAGTCCGGCGCACAAAGACAGCCACGCAATGATGTATCGGTGTCGTTTCGCAGGCAGCCGCGGTGCGATTGTAGGAATGGCGTATTCATAATTCGCTTCTTGGCCTTGGAAATTCGCTTTCGACGGGGAAAAGCAGGGGCATCAAGCGTATTGCAGCCAAATCTTGCCAAACAGGCTATCGTGAGAACGGAACGGTTTCCCTTGAATAGAAGGTTCCGCGACAACCCAGGTTACCCTCGCCCCGGAACCACGCAGAAAAGGATGGCGAAGTAGTGGAACACGCTGCCGGCCAGGACGAATATATGCCAGGTGGCATGGAAATAGCGCAGCCGGTCTAAGGCAAAGAAAACGATGCCCAGCGTATACGCCAATCCACCCGCTCCCATCCACAGAATTCCTTGCCAGCCGATGGCATGGAACAGCGGCAGGGCCACGATGACAATAAACCAGCCCTGAAACAGGTAGACCAGAGCCGACGCAACCGCAAACCTATCGACAGCGAAGCTCTTGAAGACCACTCCGGCCACGGCCAGAGCCCACTCAACGCCGAAGATTGTCCAGCCCAAAGGCCCATGCAGCGAGATGAGCGTGAACGGAGTATAGGTGCCCGCGATCAGCATGTAGATGGAGGAGTGGTCCAGCACATGAAACACGTGCCGCGCCCGCGTTCGCACCAGCGAGTGGTAGAGCGTGGAGCAAAGGTAGACCAGCACCAGCGTACTGGCGAAGACGGAGCAACTGACCACCAGCCGAACCGATCCCCGCGTGGATGCGGCAATCAGGTATACGGCGCCCACCACGGCCAGAATGGCTCCGACGCCGTGCGTGATCGCGTTGGCAAGAATGTCGCCTAATTTATAGTGGGTTTGCACAGGACGATCTTAATTCCTATGGCCAATCTTGTTGAGAATTCTCGCTAATAATTAGCGAATATACGGCGCAAACAAACAACTTAGATCCCTTCAAGCAGTCAACCGATGTGATCTAGGACACTATGTGCCGTTCTAGCCGGGAGTATGCTTATACCCAATTACTCGGTCAGTACATTTTGAACGTCAAATTCGAGTGGATCGATCAGGAGAAGTATTGATGAAGCGGCTGGAAAGCAAGAACTTGTTTGTATTGCCGTATCTATTTATCTTTGGCGCGGCTCTCCTGCGCCTCACGATAAGTCATCCTTATAACTTTGTACCCATCTTCGCGTGCCTCCTGTTTTTCGGAGCGAACCGGCCGAAGCGGGAGTTTGCAATTCCGCTGCTGCTTCTCATCGGAGTGGATATTTTCCTCACCACGCATCGATATGGATACGCGCTCACCAGTGGTCATGCCGTAACCTGGATGTGGTATCTGGCGGCAGCGTTCCTGGGCGCGGCAATGCTGCGTAACTCCCAATCGACCGGGCGCGTGCTCGGAGCTTCGCTGCTGGCATCCGTGTCGTTCTTCCTGGCCAGCAATTTCGCGGTGTGGGCAATGTGGGGCATGTATGCAAAGACCATGAGCGGCCTGGGAACCTGCTATATCGCCGCGCTGCCCTTCTTCCGCAACAGCCTGCTCTCAGAGACCACATTCAGCCTGCTGATTTTTGCTCTTGGCAAATATAGCGCGGCATTGGTGCCGGCCAGGCGCATGCAGGATGCTCGTTCCTGATTTCAATAACAATTTGAGGTGTAGAAAAAATGGCGCAATCGAAGGAACTTTACGACGCAATTCTCAACGGCGATGCAAAAAAGGCGCATGCCGCCACTGAAGCCGCGCTGGCCGCGGGTGCCGTTCCACTGCAGCTGATCACCGAATCCATGGTTCCGGCCATGGACGAAGTCGGCCGTTTGTTTGAAGCCGAAGAATACTTCGTCCCTGAGCTTCTGCTGGCCGGCCGCGCCATGCGGAGCGCTTTGGAGATTCTTCGCCCTCTAATGACCGCATCCGGCCAGAAGCTCGCCACCAGGGTGGTCATCGGCACGGTCAAGGGCGACCTGCACGATATCGGCAAGAACATTGTCGGATCCATGCTGGAAGGCAGCGGGTTCGAGGTGATCGATCTCGGCTCCGATGTTTCGCCGGAGAAGTTTGTCTCCGCGGTAATGGAGCAGAAGCCTCAGATCGTCTGCATGTCGGCGCTGCTGACCGTGACCATGCCGGCCATGAAGACCACCATCGATGCTTTAACGACCGCGGGTGTGCGCACCAATGTGAAGGTACTCATTGGCGGCGCGCCAGTCACGTCGCAGTACGCCAAAGAGATTGGCGCGGATGGCTACAGCGAGAACGCCAGCGGCGCCGTCGGCCTGGTGAGAAACCTGTTGGCGGTAGCCTGAAATGATGATCGAGCAGGTAGTCCGGCATTATTCCACACTGGCTATTCCGAACCAGGATCACTTGTTGTATGGCGTTAGCCCGCATCCACTTCAGTGCGGGCTTGGTTTGACCATTGGCGGCGGTCAGGTCTTCCCTGAAGTCAACTTCACCCTGCCGCCGATGAATATCGAGAACGGCACGTGGTCCGAAGTTGTGGCTCACTACGATCAGATGGCGGAGCAGATTTTGCGGCGAGCGGTTGCGCTGGCCACGCCCGGACTCGTGCTGGAGTTCGAGCTACTGCCGGCCATGACCGAGCGTCCCGAGTGGGGCGCGGAACTCACGGCTCTGTTGAAGCGGCGTATGACGGAAACTCACGAAAAGCATCATCTGGCCTGCGCTCTGCGCGTCACCCCCACCGATATGCGCGATCAGAAGAAGCCGCCCCAGTTGAGAACCGGTCCAGGGTGGGAGTGCCTGAAGCGCACGTTTGAACTTTGCGCGGAAGCCGGCGCGGACATTCTTTCAGTCGAGTCCGTCGGCGGCAAAGAAGTTCACGACCAGGCGCTGATGTATGGAGATTTTCCAGGCATAGTCTTTGCCCTGGGTGTGCTTGCACCGCGAGATATGTCCTGGCTGTGGGGCGAGATTACCGAAATTTGCGCCAAGCATCCGGGGGTCGTTCCCGGTGGCGACTCAGCCTGCGGATTTGCGAACACCGCCATGCAACTCGCCCACCAGAAGATGCTTCCTGAAGTTCTGGCGGCGGTGGTGCGGGCCATGAGCGCCGTGCGCAGCCTGGCCGCGTTTGAGCAGGGCGCGGTGGGCCCATCGAAGGACTGCGCTTACGAAGGGCCGGTCCTCAAGGCCATCACCGGCTATCCCATTGCGATGGAAGGGAAGTCGGCCAGTTGCGCTCACTTCAGCCCCATGGGCAACATCTCCGCCGCCATGTGCGACCTGTGGAGCAACGAGTCGGTGCAGAATGTGCGCCTGCTCTCCGGTAACGCTCCCGAGGTATTTACGGAACTGCTTGCCTATGACTGCCGGCTGATGAATACTGCGGCCGCGAGCAAAGGCGGCGCGCTGCAGATGAGAAACTGGATGACTGTATCCGACCAGTGGTTGAGTCCGCAGGCTGCGGTGCTGTCGCCGGAAGCCACTATCAAGATCGCAACGGCGATCGTCGGCGCGGATACTCCCTATCATCGGACCATTGCCGCGGGCCGCGCAGCTGTTGAGATTTTGAAAGACGGCATCGCGCAGGAAAAACTCCGCATCTCGCGCAAAGAGCTGCAGTGGCTCACACGTATCGAGGATTCGTTGGACGCATTTCCAATAAACGAAGAAACGCTGATGCGCGATCTGGAGGACCAATATGGAAGCCTCTACGATCGTGCAAGCTATGGTTTATAGCTGAGCCCGGCTTGCTTCTTGCGGCAACGCCACGCACGGCATCGGAGATTTTTTGCGAGTTACGCCATGCGCCTAAAGCTGATCAGTTGCGAAGTTCTCACGCGTGAGATGAACGAAGTTGTTTCGCGTTCGCCCCACACCATCGATTCGGAAACGCTGGAGATGGGCCTGCACGATCTAGGCGTCTCCATGCGCCCGCATATACAGGAGCGGATCGATGCCGTGGACGGGGACGGCTTTGATGCCATTCTCCTTGGCTACGCTCTCTGCGGCCGCGGAACTGAGGGTCTGCGCGCAGGAAAGACGCAGCTCGTTCTTCCGCGCGCGCACGACTGCATCGGTTTACTGATGGGCAGTCGTCACGCTTATCAGGCTTATTTCGAAAATCATCCCGGCGTCTATTATCGTTCCCCAGGCTGGATCGAGTATCAGAAGCCGGGCCAGACTCTCGTGCCGGCCTTTCCCTCCAAAGACAACAAGATTGGGGAACGGCGCAGCCTGGAAGAGTTCATTGCCCAATATGGTGAAGATAACGGAACGTTTCTCTATGAACAATTCGGGGCATTTCGCAGCCACTACTCCGGGCTGACTTATATTTCAACCGGAGTCGGTCCCGAAGAAAAATTCCGCAGCCAGGCGCGCGACGAAGCGGCAAAAGAAGGATGGACCTTTGAAGAAGTTCAGGGCTCGCTCAGCCTGCTGGAGCGCCTGGTGAACGGGGACTGGGATGAGGCCGACTTTCTGTTTGTTCCCCCCGGCGCCACCATTCGCGGCACCCTGGGCGACTCCATCATGGATGCATTATGAGCGCGAAAACAGTGCGTATTCAACTGGAGCCCCTGTCGGTGGCAGTGGACGCGCCCCAAGGCTCATCGCTCGCATCCCTGCTCCCGCAGTTCGGCCTGGAGTTTCCCTGCGGAGGAACAGGACTTTGCGGCGGTTGCCGAGTGCGCGTGCTGGCCGGATCGCTTCAGGTTACAGATCAGGACCGTTCCTTTTTCACTGAAGCAGAGCTTGCAGCCGGATGGCGGCTCGCCTGCCAGGCGCGAGCAGAGATGCCGCTGGTTCTCGAGTGCGGCCAATGGCACATGGATATTCTCACGGATAACTCCGGGCTCACAGGAGCAGGGAAGTCCGGCCTCGGAATTGCCATTGACCTGGGCACCACCACAATCGCCGCACAGATGATCGACCTGGCCACGGGCAATGTTCTCTCGGTCGAAACCGATCTCAATCCACAATCGTCGTTTGGTTCCGACGTGATGAGCAGGGTCCGCGCTGCTCTGCACGGCGCCGATCTGGCATCGGTGGTTCGCATCGCCCTCGGTCGGATGATAGGCAATCTTTCCGGCGGCCGCGAGAACGAAATTGCCGAGGTGGTCCTCGTGGGCAATACCGTGATGCATCATTTGTTTGCGGGGCTTGATGTTGAGCCGCTCTCGCATGCGCCGTTTCATTCTCCTAATCTGGGCGAACCATGCTTCACCGCACAAGAACTGGACTGGCCCCTTCCTTCGTCGTGCCGCATCCGTTTTCTGCGTTGTCTGGGCGGTTTTGTAGGTTCGGATATTCTGGCCGGCATTCACGCTGTCGGCATGCCTGCCTCTGAGGCGCGGATAGCATTGATCGACCTCGGCACCAACGGCGAAATCGCCATCGGCAATCGCCACGGAATTGTCTGCGCCTCCACCGCAGCGGGGCCGGCCTTTGAAGCCGGCTCTATCCGCATGGGAATGCGCGCAGCCACCAGCGCGATTTCTCGCGTTGCACTCCAGGACGGCAGGATGCGCTCGACCGTCATTGGCGACGTGGAAGCCCGAGGCATCTGCGGCAGCGGTCTGGTGGATGCGGTCGCTGTTGGGCTTGAAAACGGCGCAATCCTTTCTTCGGGACGCATCGCCGACGGAACAAAAATCTTTCCCGTGCAGAATCCTGTCGTTCTATACCAGTCCGATATTCGCGAATTGCAACTGGCCAAGGCAGCCATCGCTTCAGGATTCAGACTGCTACTCAAGCAACTGGGCGCCGGCTTCAGCGATATTGAGAGCGTCTACCTTGCCGGCGCATTCGGCAACTATGTTCAGATCGATAGCGCCATTGGCGTAGGGTTGCTTGAAATGCCAAAGGAGCGCATTCACGCGGCAGGCAATACCGCGCTGCGCGGTGCGAAGATGCTGCTTCTGACGGCCAGTGAACCGTTTCTGCCTGAAGTGGAGCACATAAGTCTCGCCTCTGATCCTGGTTTTCAGGACGAGTTTGTAAACTGCATGGTTTTTCCCGGAGCTGAAAGTTATGTCTAATATCGGAATACAAACAGAGAATAAGATCAGCTATGAGCGGCTAGCTGCCGCGATCAACCACAAGCAACCGGACGCGATCCCCATCGACTTCGGTGGAACCAACGTCACCGGCATGCACGTCAGTTGTGTGGCGGCGCTGCGCGACTACTACGGGCTTGAGAAGCGACTGGTGCGCGTTCTCGAAACGGCGCAAATGCTGGGGCAAATGGACGAAGACCTGCTGGATGCTATGGGTATCGATGTGGTCGGGGTCTTTCGCCGCACCACCAAGTGGGGATTTCCAGCAGAGCGGTGGAAGAGCTGGAAGTTAAACGGTCTTGAAGTGCTGGTCCCCGGCGACTTCAATACCACGGTCGATGAGAATGGCGATACATTGATCTATCCTCAAGGCGACACAACCGTACCGCCCAGCGGGCGCATGCCGCGTGGAGGCTATTTCTTCGATTGCATCGTCCGCCAGGAACCCTTCGACGAAGACAAGCTGAATCCGGAAGACAATATGGAAGAGTTCAGCCTCATCTCGCAGGATGATATCGACTCCCTGGTTCGTGCCACGCAAGAGGCAGGCGCGACAGGCCGAGGCGTGACCGCTTCCTTTGGCGGCACCGCGTTTGGCGATATCGCGATCGTTCCGGCGCCGGCCCTCAAGCACCCAAAAGGCATTCGCGATATTACCGAGTGGTACGTCTCCACCAGCAGCCGCCAGGACTACGTTCACAAGGTCTTTGAGCGCCAGTGCGAGATTGCCCTCCAGAATCTTGAGAAGGTCCACGCCGCAATAGGCAACAGCGTTCAGGCGGTTTACATCTGCGGCACAGATTTCGGCACGCAAACCTCCGCCTTCTGTTCCGTTAAGACCTTCCGCAATCTCTACTTTCCTTACTACAAACAGATCAACGACTGGATTCATGCCCACACGACCTGGAAGACCTTCAAGCACTCCTGCGGCGCAGTCTCAAAATTTTTACCATCCTTTATCGAAGCCGGGTTTGACATTCTCAACCCTGTACAGTGCTCCGCGACAGGAATGGAGCCGGAGCAACTGAAGGCGAACTTTGGCGATCAACTTGTCTTCTGGGGCGGCGGTGTGGATACGCAGGATGTTCTGCCCTTCAGAATGCCTGCCGAAGTCCGCGAACAGGTCTTGCGCAGGTGCGAGGTCTTCGCTCACGGCGGCGGATTCGTATTTAATTCGATTCACAACGTCCAGGCGCGAACGCCGGTCGAAAATATCGTCGCCATGATCGATGCCGTGCATGAGTTCAACGGCAGATGATGAGCGTGGATGAAGTTCATCGTTTCAGAATGTGAAGGAGTAAGAAATGGAAAGTCCAACTAACAAGAGCCGTGAGCGGCTCGTAGATACGCTGAACCACAGGCAACCGGACCGCATTCCGATCGACTTCGGCGGGACTGCCGTCACCGGTGTGCATGTCAGTTGCGTGGCGGAGTTGCGCGACTATTACGGGCTTGAGAAGCGTCCCGTACGTGTTCACGAACCGTTCCAGATGCTGGGAACGCTGGATGACGATCTGAAAAATGTCATGGGGCTGGATGTCGAAGGCGTCGTTCCGCGCAAAAATATGTTCGGCTTTGCGGCGGAGAAATGGAAGAGCTGGAAGCTCAACGAACTGGAAGTGCTGGTTCCTGGAGAATTCAACACCACCGTCGATTTGAACGGCGATATCTTGATTTACCCTGAGGGCGACACCACAGTACCAGCCAGCGGACGTATGCCGCGCGGCGGCCATTTTTTCGATAGCATTATCCGCCAGGAGCCCATCGACGAAGAGAAGCTGAATCCGGAAGACAACATGGAGGAGTTCATCCCCGTCAATCAGGAAGATATCGACTACTTTGTTCGTTCGACGCAGGAGGCCTGGTCTACCGGCCGCGGAGTAATTGCCTGCTTTGGCGGAAGTGCGTTCGGCGACATCGCGCTTGTACCGGGGCCATTTCTCAAGCATCCTAAGGGAATTCGCGATGTCACGGAGTGGTATGTCTCAACCAGCAGCCGCCAGGACTATATCCACAAAGTCTTTGAGCATGAATGCGAGATTGCTATCAAGAATCTTGAACGCATCCATGCCGCCGTCGGCGACAGCGTGCATGCCGTGCTGGTTTGCGGCACGGATTTCGGCACGCAGAAATCCGCCTTCTGTTCTGTGAATACCTTCCGCAACCTCTATTTCCCTTACTACAAACAAGTGAATGACTGGATTCATGCTCACACACCGTGGAAAACCTTCAAACATTCCTGCGGCGCAGTCTCAAAGTTCATCCCTTCCTTGATCGAAGCTGGCTTCGACATTCTCAATCCGGTGCAATGTTCAGCCACGGGAATGGAGCCTGAGCAGTTGAAAGCGAACTTCGGAGACCAGATTGTCTTCTGGGGTGGCGGAGTGGATACGCAGAGGGTCCTGCCATTTGGTACGGTGACCGAAGTCCGGGAGCAGGTTCTGCGCCGATGCGAGATTTTCGCGCCGGGCGGTGGATTCGTCTTTAACACCATTCACAACATCCAAGCGGCAACGCCAGTGGAAAATATAGTCGCCATGCTGGATGCCGTGCATGAATTCAATGGGAGCCAGGTTAGCGCTTTATCGTAACCGCAGCGCCATCAGGCAAAACATATGAAGCGCTGATTATGTTCTATACCATTGATTCTAAATGGCGTCCCCGACGGGATTTGAACCCGTGTTATCGCCGTGAAAGGGCGGTGTCCTAGGCCGGGCTAGACGACGGGGACGCTTTTTGTGGGACATGAGCGGCAGGAATTGACCGAATGAACCCTCATGAAGGCTACCAACTTGGGAGGGTAGTGTCAAAATTAACTGCGGGAGGAGTGCCCGATGCTGAGATTTTCCATCGAGAGGCAGGCTCTGAGCGTCAAATAGTAAATTTGATGAATAGAACTTCTTCCCAGTTGGATGCGTACTCTTCGGTTGGAGTCATCCGCAAGAATGTGAAGATGCAGTAAACGAGGCAGTTTTGTAATCCCGTTTGTCCAGCCTGCAGATCAGGGCCTGGGCAATGGTCTGAACAAATCTGAATAGAGGAATGATCGAGTGAGGAAGAACGCGTTGAAGCGCATCTATGGGGTAAGCTGTCTTGCTTTGATGGGGCTTGTGGCCACCGGTTGCCAGAAGAAGCAGGCGGCGCCGGCGGATGCAGGGATGCAGGCCATGCCGGTGCAGACGGTCACCGTATCGCTCTCCCCGGTGGCGCAGAGCAGCGAGTATGTGGCCACCATCAAGTCGCGCCGCTCGGCCACGCTGGAGCCGCAGGTGCAGGGAACGCTGATCCAGATTCGCGTCAAGTCAGGCGACCACGTGAAGGCGGCCCAGGTGATGTTTGAGATCGATCCGAGGATGCAGGTTGCCGCCGTCGAGGCGGCGCGTGCTACCGAGCGGCAGAAAAAGGCGCTCTACGACTACAACGTGACGGAGATCGAGCGGCAGCGCAAGTTATTTGAGGCGGGCATCACCAGCCACGACGCCTACGATCAGGCGCAGCAGGCCTTTGCCAACACCAAGGCGGATTACGAGTCGGCTGTGGGTCTGCGCAAGACGCAGCAGGAGCAACTGGCCTACTACACCATCCGCGCGCCGTTTGACGGAGTGGTGGGCGATGTTCCTGTGCATGTGGGTGATTTTGTCGCGCCCGCCAGCTCCCCACCCAGCGTGCTGACCACGGTGGATGAGAATAAGAATCTTGAAGCCTATATCTACGTTCCCACGGAGCGTTCTGCCCAGGTGAAACAGGGCCTCGATGTGGAGCTGACGGACAACGCAGGCAAACTGCTGGAGAAGACAAAGATCGATTTTCTATCGCCCGAGGTGGATAGCACGCTGCAAGGCATCCTGGTGAAGGCCCCGGTGCATTCCGCGCTGGAGATTTTGCGCACTGAGCAAATGGTGAAGGCGCGGGTCATCTGGAGCACGACGCAGATGGCGGTGATTCCGGTGCTGGCCATCGTGCGTCAGGGCGGGCAAACCTTCGTCTTTGTGGCGCAACAGCAGAATGGGCACTATGTCGCTCACCAGACGCCGGTTACGCTGGGCGATACGGTGGGCAACTCCTATTCCATCTCTTCAGGACTGAATGTGGGCGATAAAGTGATCGTTTCCAGTACCCAATTTCTGGTCAACGGTATGCCGGTTATGCCGCTGCCGGGCGCCTAAAGTACAAGCGAAAAAGGAAGGCAACCCTTGTTTGTCGATTTCTTCATCCGCCGGCCTGTTTTTGCCACGGTGTGCGCGCTGCTGATTATTCTTGCAGGCGCCGTGTGCATCCCCAATCTTCCTGTCGCCATGTATCCCGATCTGGCCCCTCCGGTGATTGACGTGACGTGCAACTATGTGGGCGCCAACGCCGATACCGTCGAAAAGGCCGTTACGATTCCGCTGGAAGAATCGATCAACGGCGTCGAGGGAATGCGCTACATCAATTCCTCCAGCACCAACAGTGGAACCAGCCAAATCACTGTTACCTTCAAGACCGGCTACAACCTCGATATCGCGGCCGTGGACGTGCAGAACCGCGTGGCCAGCGTGCAGGGCCGTCTGCCCGCAGCGGTCAATGCCACCGGCATCACCATCAGCAAAACCAGCTACAACTTCGTCTTCGGAGCCGGCTTCTTCACCCGTGACGGGCGCTACTCGCCCGAGTTCATCTCCAACTATCTCGATGTCTATGTGAAAGATGCGATCAAGCGGGTGCCCGGCGTGGGCGACGTAATGATCTTTGCCGAGCGCAAGTACGCCATGCGCGTCTGGCTCGACCCGGTGCGTCTGGCGGCACGCAATCTGACGGCCACCGACGTAGTCAACGCGCTGGTGGAGCAGAATGTGGAGATTCCCGCCGGCCAGCTTGGTCAGCCTCCATCGGATCAGAAACAGGCATTCCAGATTCCCGTGCGCGTGGTGGGCAGGCTCACCAGTCCTGCTGAATTCGACAACATTATCGTCAAGAATTCCTCGAATGGACTGGTTCTGCTTAAGGATGTTGGCCACTCCGAAGTAGGTTCGGAGGACTACAGCACCGCACTCAAGTACATGGGCCACGATGCCAACGGCATCGGCGTCATACAACTTTCCAACGCCAACGCCCTGGATGTGGACCGCCAGGCCAAGGCGGTGTTGGCAGATCTCTCGAAGAAATTTCCTCCGGGTCTGGAATATGCAATCGCCTTCGACTCCACCACCGTAGTCGGTGACTCCATCCGCGAGGTGCTTCAGACTCTCGGCATAGCCATCTTCATCGTCATCACGGTGATCTTCCTTTTCCTGCTGGACTGGCGCGCCACAATCATTCCCGCCGTCACCATTCCGGTTTCATTGATCGGAACCTTCGCCTTCATCAAGATCTTCGGCTTCTCCGTAAATACGCTCACCCTCTTCGGCATCACGCTGGCTACGGGACTGGTGGTGGACGACGCCATTGTGGTCATTGAAAACGTGCAGCGCCACATCGCCATGGAGCACTCCGATCCTCACGAAGCCACGTCGCGAGCCATGGGCGAGGTCACCAGCGCCGTCATCGCAACATCGCTGGTGCTCATCGCAGTCTTTGTGCCGGTCTCGTTCTTTCCCGGCACCACCGGCATCCTCTACCGGCAGTTTTCGCTGACCATTGCATTTTCTATCGCCATCTCGGCCTTCAACGCGCTAACGCTTTCGCCTGCGCTCTCAGCCATGTTGTTGCGTGGCGAAGAAGCTCGTCCCAAGCAGTTGGATTTTCTGCGCATCGCGCCGGTCTCCCGCGCCTTTGCGTCATTCATCCATGCGGCCGACGCCACGATAAGCTGGCTGTCCAGCGCCTACGCGAGATCCATTCATGTTGCGCTGCGACTGCGCTACCTGCTGCTCATCGTCTTTTTTGCCGGGCTGGGGTCCGCGGTGTGGATGTATTTGCACGTCCCCACCGGCTTCATCCCCCAGGAAGACCAGGGCTATCTGATGGTCGTCGTGCAGGCGCCGCCCGGCTCCTCGATGGCCTACACCACTGCGCTGGCTGACAAGGCACAGTACATCATCGCCCAGAACCCCGATGTTGGTGGAGCGTTCTCGGTAGTGGGTTTCAGCCTGGCCGGCAGCGCTTCCAATGCAGGCATCATGTTTGTCGCGACCAAACCGTCCGATCAACGACGCGGCAAAGGCCACACAGCAGCGGATATTGTGGCCGACCTCTCGCCTAAGCTGCAGATGCTGATGTTCGCCCCCAATGGCGGCCTGGTGGCCATGTTTGAGCCTCCAGCGGTGCAGGGCGTAGGCAGCTTCGGCGGTTTTCAGTTCATGCTCCAGGACCAGGGAAACAACACCCTCAGCGATCTGGACCACGTAGCCCACAAAATTGTAGGCGCCAGCGCCGCGCGCAAAGATCTGACCGGACTGTTTACTTCATTTTCAGCTAACGACCCGCAGATGCTGGTGACCATCGATCGCGAAAAAGCCAAGGCCATGAACGTTCCGCTTTCGCAGATCACCACCACGCTCAGCGTCTTCATGGGCTCTGAGTACATCAACGACTTCGACTTCAACAACCGCACCTATCGCGTCTTCGTGCAGGCCGATCAGCCCTTCCGCATGACCGCCAAGGATCTGCACAATTTTTACGTGCGCTCGGATTCGGACCAGATGGTGCCATTGGACAATCTGACCACCGTCGCCGAAAGCTCCGGCGCGCCGGTTATTTCCCACTACAATCTCTTCCGCGCGGTAGAGATTGACGGTTCTCCCGCGCCGGGTTACAGCTCAGGCCAGGGCCTGGCGGCGATGGAAGCTTTGGCCAAAGAACAAATGATGCCCGGCATGGCCTACGAGTGGACGGGATTGACGCTGGACGAACTCGAATCCAGTGGCAAGGCGATCATCATCTTCGGACTGGGAATTCTGGTCGTCTATCTCACCCTCTCCGCGCAATACGAGAGCTTCGCGCTGCCCTTCATCATTCTTCTCGCCGTGCCCATGGCGGTGCTGGGAGCCCTCGGCCTGATTGCCGCTCGCGGATATGCCAACGACGTCTACTGCCAGATCGGCCTAGTCATGCTCATCGGCCTCTCGGCAAAGAACGCAATTCTGATTGTCGAGTTTGCCGAGCAGTTGCGTCGCAAGGAACGCAGCATCGTCCAGGCGGCCATCGAGGCCGGCGAACTGCGCCTGCGCCCCATCCTCATGACCTCTTTTGCCTTTATCCTCGGCGTTCTTCCGCTGGTCTTCGCCACCGGTGCCGGCGCACTGGGACGCCGCTCCGTGGGAACCACCATCGTGGGAGGCATGTTGCTCTCCACGGTTCTCAACCTGTTTTTTATCCCCGTGCTCTATGTGATTGTGAGCAGGCTGCTGGAGCGTGGCAAGTCGAGTGAAAAAAAGCTGTATGAGGTATAGGGAAGTTTGTTACTGCTGATCCCTGTGCGCGATCACATAATCCTTGATGCGATCGTAGACCTCGCTGGTCACTACGCCTTTCTCCACCAGGTCTGTCTTGGCACGATAAGGCCTGAAGCGAACAATGCGCCCCGTCCAACTCGGCGTCATGCCGGGGACTTTCAACAACTCTTCGGTGGTAGCGTGATTGATGTCGATGCGCGCCTCAGGCGGTGGGGCTGTTGCCGAAGTTTTGGCCACACCGCGAGTGTCTCGATCCTGGTACTGCGCTATCCCGGTCAGGGCCGCGCAGAGGATAGCCAATGCAATTGCCGCAAATCTCATTCCTTTTCGCACGGCTCCATTCTCTGCCTGCTCCGGTGCCGTCGGCAAGCGAACTGAATCATCTCTCCAAATGAACTCAAATTCCACCAGTGAATTTCCAGGTCGTTGTGTTCCTTATCACATAGATATCGCTGAAGCCGGCGCTACAATAATCCGTCTTTGAAAACCGTGCGCGAGGTTAGCGCGCTTCGGCTGGCCATCGAAAGGTGGTGTCTTATGTCCAATACTCGTCGGGAATTCCTGCAATCCAGCGCGGCCCTCGCGCTCGGCATCGTGGGCGGTGCGGCAACAAATCTGGCAGCGGAAGCGCAGTCTCAAACCCAGCCCGCCGCCACGCCGAGCGCCGCGCCGTCGGAGGTCCAGGTCCCAACGATGAAGTTCGGCAACGCCGAAATCGGCCGCCTGGTTCTCGGCGTCAACCCGCTTTACGGATGGGCCCACTACAACAACAACTTCAGCAACGCAATGCGAGATTGGTACACGCAGGATAAAGTCTGCGAAGTGATGCACCGCGCCAATGCCTTCGGGATCAACGCGCTCAACTACGTCAACGCAAAACGCGCTCCGGCTGACCTGGCGCGGTTCGAGGCCGAGGGCGGCAAAATGAACCTGATCGTTCAGGTCTGCGCCCCCGACGATGCCGCCGAGCTTTACAAGGAGCACAAGCCGCTGGCCATGCATCGTCAGGGCGAGGTCGTCGATATAGCCTTCCGGGAGCGCACCATGGACACAGTTCGTGAATGGTGTAAGCGCGTCCGCGATTTGGGCGTGCTGGTCGGAGTAGGCACGCACAAGCCGGAGGTGATCGAGCTGGTGGAAGAGCAGGGCTGGGACGTTGATTTCTACGCCGGTTGCGTCTATAACCGCACTCGCACCGAGGAGGAGTGGAAGCAGATACTCAACGGCCAGTTGCTCGAAATGCCCCGCGAAATATATCTGCAGAGCGATCCGGCGCGTATGTACAAGGTAATGCGGCAAACCTCAAAAACCTGCTTCGCCTTCAAAATTCTGGCCGCCGGGCGCATCGAAGGCAACAGCGTGGAGCAGGCCTTCCGCACCGCGTTTTCAAGCATCAAGCCGAACGACGGCGTCTTTGTCGGCATGTATCCCAGGAATAAGGACGAAGTCAAAGAGAACGCAGAGATCGTGCACAAGATTTTGACCGGCGCTTGAGTCGGGAAAACGATGGCCTGCTCTGGAAAGTAGGTATCTTAAATGTCCAATACGCGTAGAGAGTTCATCCAGTCCAGCGCGGCTCTCGCGGTAGGCGTAATGAGCGGCGCGGCATCTGCAATGGCATCGGAGCCGGCTGCTGGTTCCCAGGTAAAGCAAAGTGTCGTTACGCCCGCTGAGATTCAGGTTCCCAAAATAAAGTTCGGCAACGTCGAAATCAGCCGCATGGTACTCGGCCACAATCAATTCTGCGGATTTTCTCATTTCAGCACCAATCTAAGTAAAGACATGACCACCTGGTACACGCAGGATGAAGTCTGCGCCGTCATGCACCGCGCAAACTCCTTCGGCATCAATGCATACAACTACAGCCAGAATGGCTCCGAGCCCGATAGTGCAAAGCGCGCCGCCGATGACTGGGCGCGCTTCGTAGCCGAGGGCGGCAAAATGTACGTAATCGCCGGGGATGGAAATCTTGACCCTGCGGGTACTCTCTCGTTGGTCAACACCATCAAGCCGCTGGCGCTGCAAAGGCACGGCATGATCGTCGACAAAGCCTTCCACGAAGGCAAAATGGATACGGTCGTCAAGGATTGGTGCAAGCACGCTCGCGATCTGGGCGTAATGGTCGGTGTGGGCACACACAATCCCAGGGTGATTGAATTCGTAGAAGAAAAAGGCTGGGACGTCGATTTCTATTCTGGCTGCGTCTACCAGATCACGCGCACTGAAGCCGAGTGGAAACAGGTTCTCAACGGCGAGCTGATGGAAATGTCCGGCGAAACCTATGTGCAGAGCGATCCCGCACGCATGTACAAAGCCATCCGGCAAACCGCAAAACCCTGCTTTGCCTTCAAGATTCTGGCCGCCGGACGAGTCGCCGACGACGCCATAGAGCAGGCCTTCCGCACCGCATTTTCAAGCATCAAACCCATCGACTCCATCTATGTTGGCATGTACCCCAGGCATAAGGACGAAATGAAAGAGAATGTTGAGGTCGTGCATCGCATCTTGACTGGCGCATAAACCATCAGTAGCCTTGGCGAATTGAGCAGCGGGCCTGGAATGCGAGATTCGCACCCGGCAAGAAAACCATTTGACACCTCCATCGCATCTTTATGCGTACCACTCCGTTCTCCGCTCTGTACGAGACATCCTGCAATCAAGACATCCATGTATACTCAATTTCAGCCCGAAATCGGCTCTAAGGAGAGATACGATGAAGCTCGGATATCTAGTCAATTGGATTCTGCTTGCGACAACAATATCTTTCGTTCCAGACGGACACGCACAACCAGTCAATCTGACATGTAAGTCCTCATTCAACAACTCTGAAGGCAAGGTCACCTTTGACGAGAGTGCACAAACAGCAGGTTTTGCACTTTTTGGTGCTGTCCCCGTTTCCAGCGCAACGTTTACGGACACGGAGATAACGTGGGTCTTTGAAGGCGATAAGTATTCAAAGCGAACATATTTCAGTCTGAATCGAAATACTGGCACGCTCAAGGAAAGCGGGAACCAAGATTGGCACTGCACCGCCGCTGAAAAGAAGTTCTAAATGGATTCAAGGGCAATTCCCAGGAGTTGACACCGCCCCGTCTCTTCCCTTATTTTCAATACAGATGCAGAGCAACCGCCATCACGGGTATCATCACCATCATCATGGGACATCCATGCCGGCGGACTGCCATGGCCTGAAGTAAACGGCCAGAGAGATCGAAAGATACCAGAAGCCCGCCGGCGACTAACGCCAGCGGGCTTTTTCATGCCAAAATCTCAATCAGGAACAGGAAAATGACAACAACAATCGATTTTGAAAAAATGGAAGGCCTTGCGCCCGGCATTGTGCAGGATGCGCTGACGGGTGAAGTGCTGATGCTGGGCTTTCTCAATCCCATTAGCTACGCCAAAACGCTGGAAACCGGCTTCGTCACCTTCTGGAGCCGCACCCGCCAAAAGCTGTGGATGAAGGGCGAGACCAGCGGCAATCGGCTGCGCGTCGTCTCCGCCTCCACTGATTGCGACAACGATACGCTGCTGTTTCGCGTAGTGGTCGAGGGCGACGGTTTGGTCTGCCACGAAGGCACCGTCAGTTGTTTCACCAAACAACTGCCCGTTGGCGCAGCTAAACCGGAAGCCGGCAAGAAAGAGGAAACCCGTGGCTAACAAACTGAGACTCGGCATCCCCAAGGGAAGCCTGCAGGATGCGACCATCGCTCTCTTCAAGCGCGCCGGCTGGAACATCTACGCCGACGGCCGCTCTTACTTTCCCTCCATCGACGACAGCGAGATCGAGTGCATGCTGATTCGCGCCCAGGAGATGGCGCGCTACGTCGATCACGGCGTTCTCGATGCGGGACTCACCGGCATCGACTGGGTAGTCGAGAGCGGCCTCGACGTCACCAGCGTCACCACGCTCACCTATGCCAAGCAGAGCCGCCGCAAGGTGCGCTGGGTGCTGGCCGTTCCCGAGGGCAGCGGATTTGAGAAAGCTGAAGACCTCGAAGGCAAGATCGTCGCCACCGAGCTCGTCGAGGTCAGCAAGCGTTACTTCGCCGCCAAGGGAGTGAATGTGAAGGTCGAGTTCAGTTGGGGCGCCACGGAAGTGAAGCCGCCCACGCTGGCCGACGCCATCATTGAGATCACTGAAACCGGCAGTTCTCTCAAGGCTAACCGCCTCAAAATCATCGATACGGTGATGGAAAGCGAAACCCATCTCATCGCTGGCAAGGCCGCACAGGCTGACGCGTGGAAGCGCGAGAAGATTGGCCAGATCGCCCTCATGCTGCGCGGCGCCATCGATGCGCAATCGCAGGTAGGTCTCATGCTCAACGTCAAGCGCGACAATCTCGAAGCAGTGCTCTCGGTGCTGCCAGCATTGAACTCGCCCACCATCTCCCAGTTGAACGATTCCGAGTGGGTCGCGGTCAACACGATCGTCGATGAAGGCGTAGCCCGCGACGTGATTCCGCGCCTGAAAGCAGCTAGGGCAACCGGCATCGTGGAATACCCGCTGAATAAAGTTGTGCTTTGAAACACCTTCACCGTCACTGAAATCCGGGTGCCCCACCCTCGCGACGTCTTTGTTTTTGTCGCTAGGGTGGGATACCACAAACCTCAACCAACGTCGCGGAGCTATTGAATGAAAATCATCCGCACTACCGGACGCAACGCAAATCGAACGGCACAGATCCTCGCCGCCCTCGAACAGCGCGGCGGTGCGGCGCTCGATTCCGTACTGCCCGCCGTCAAGCGCATTGTGACCGATGTGCGCAAAAAAGGCGACCGCGCCCTTCTGCGCTATGCGGCTCAATTCGACGGCCTGCAAGATGCAGCCTCTCTGCGCGTCACGCAGCAGGAGATGGCTGCTGCATTCGATGCCATCGGCCCCGCGTTGCGCCACGCATTATCTACTGCCGCCAAGCAAATTCGCGTCTTTGCCAGGCGCCAATTGCCGGCCTCGTGGAGTGCATCTCCCGTCGCCGGCCTCACCACCGGCCAGCTTGTGCGCCCACTCTGCTCGGTGGGTTGCTACGTGCCCAGTGGCCGCCATCCGCTGCCCTCCACGCTGCTCATGACGGCCATTCCCGCGCAGGTTGCCGGCGTGGAGCGCATCGTAGTCGTCTCGCCCAAACCCGCGCCGGAAACTCTCGCCGCAGCGCATCTGCTCGGCATCACGGAGTTCTATCGCCTGGGCGGTGCGCACGCCGTTGCCGCACTGGCATATGGAACCGCATCCCTCCAGCGAGTAGACAAAATCGTCGGCCCGGGCAATCTCTACGTCACCGCTGCAAAGCGACTGGTAGCTTTTGACTGCGCCATCGATATGCTCGCCGGACCCACCGAGATTGTGGTCACCAGCGAGCGCGGCAACGCGGCCGATATTGCATCCGATCTCGTCGCGCAAGCCGAGCACGATCCTGAAGCGCTGGCCATCTTCATCACCACGCGCGCAAATCTAGCCACGGAAGTCATCCGAGAGGTGAAAGAGCGGAGCTCCAACAATCCCATCGCGCGCCAGGCCCTCGATCGCAATGGCCTGGTGATCATCGCCTCCACCGTCGACGAGGCGCGCCAGATCACGAATCGCCTTGCCGCCGAGCACCTCACCGTAGACTCGCCCAGCGATCTCGAATGGGTACAGAACGCGGGCTCAGTCTTCGTAGGCCGCTGGTCCGCGCAGCCCATGGGCGACTATATTTCAGGACCCAATCACACACTGCCTACCGGCGGCATGGCGCGCGTGCGCGGCGGGTTGAGCGTCAACGACTTCGTCAAGCTAATCACCGTGCAAGAGTACACAGCACAGGCAGTCCGCTCACTCGGGCCCCCGGCAGTTTTGCTGGCTGAAGCCGAGGGGCTAGTGGGCCACGCCGAATCGATTCGCACCCGCCTGCAAAAAAGGAGATCCCGTGCCTGAATCCGTAACAGATATCTACCCAACCCCGCGCGCCCGCGTGCAGGCAATGATGGAGTATCACCCTCCACTTGGCAGTCGCAATGCCCTGCGCCTGGACTTCAACGAAAACACGCTTGCCTGTTCTCCCAAAGTACGTGAAGCCCTCGCCCGTATCTCCTCCGGCGATCTCACGCGTTACCCTGAGCGCCAGCCGGTCGAGGCAATAGTCGCCGCTCACCTCGGCCTCGCCTCGGAGCAGTTATCCCTTACCAATGGTGTAGATGAAGCCATTCACGTTCTCTTCGAAACCTTTCTCGAATCAGGCGATGAGCTGTTATTGCCCGTGCCTACATATACGATGTACGAAGTCTACGCATCGTCCACCGATGCGCATGTGGTCTCGGTGCAAGCTGCGGACGATCTTCAGTTTCCCTATGAGCGTCTCCTCGCCGCTATCACAGCGCGCACAAAAATCATCGCGATCGCCAATCCCAACAGCCCTTCGGGCTCAGTGGCCACGCGCGAGCAGCTTATCGAAATCGCACGCCGCGCACCGCAAGCAGTGCTTCTCGTCGACGAAGCCTACTTCCACTTCTACGGCGAAACAGTAATCGATTTGGTAGGGACTTTACCCAATCTGATCGTAGCGCGAACCTTCTCCAAGGCCTACGGTCTGGCCGGCTTGCGCCTCGGCCTGCTGGCCGGCCCAGTGGAGTTGATGCGTTGGATTCGCCGCGTTCTTTCGCCCTACAGTGTGAACTCATTAGCCCTGGCCTGCCTGCCGCCCGCGCTCGAAGACAAAATTTACCTCGACTGGTACGTGGGCGAGGTGCTCGAAGCGCGCCGTGAATTCGAAGTCGCTCTCGATAAAGCCGCAGTTCGCCGCTGGCCCAGCCGCGCGAACTTTATCCTGGTTGAGATCGGTCCACAGCACGAGGAGTTTGTACGGCGAATGCGCGCCGCAGGAGTTCTGGTGCGCGACCGCTCCAACGACCCAGGCTGCTTGGGCCTAGTCCGCATCACCATCGGAACTCGCGAGCAGATGGGCCAAGCGATTTCGGCTCTCTATGAAACTGTCGCAGCCTTGAAAATTGCCTTGAAATTCGAAAAAGGAAAAGCGCAATGACCACCAGCAAAAAAACAAAATCCGCAATCAAATCGAAAGCGCGCACTTCCATCGTTGAGCGCAATACAGCCGAAACAAGTATTTTCATCCGGCTCACAATTGAAGGCCGCGGCCAATACAAAATCTCCACCGGCATTCGTTTCTTCGATCACATGCTGGAGCTGTTTACCCGCCATGGCGCTTTCGATCTCGAACTCAAGTGCGACGGCGACCTCGACGTTGACCAGCACCACACGGTTGAAGACGTCGGCATTGCACTCGGCGAAGCCTTCAATCGCGCACTCGGCGATAAGCGCGGCATTCTGCGCGCCGGCTACTTCCTCATGCCCATGGACGAAACCCTCGCCATCGCCGCCGTGGATTTGAGCGGACGCGCAGCCTTCGCCGTCGAGACCAAAGTGCGCACGCGCCTGGTTGGCGATCTGCAAACCGAGCTAGTCACTGATTTCTTCGAAGGCTTCGCCCGCGGTGCGCGCGCCAACGTTCACTTGAAAACAATGTACGGCCGCTCCAACCATCACAAGATCGAGGCCATCTTCAAAGCCTTTGCGCGCGCTCTCCGCGTAGCCTGCTCGAAAGACAAACAACTCGGCGAAATGCTGCCCTCGACGAAGGGATTGTTGTGATCGCGATGAGCACATGGCGCTATAAAGCTGGGTTGATCGGATGGGTTCTATTCGTCGTTAATGTATTGGTTTATCTATGCAGATGCCTCATGCATAGGAACTTTTATGAAGGCCATTTCTCCATTATGGTAATTTGTGCGGAAATCGGATTTATCGTCAGTTTAGTTGTGCTTGTACTTGCACTGATTAGCATTCGCAGTAAGTGGAAAGCGGTGGTCGCTGCCGGATCGCTCATCATTGCCTATTTGTGGTTCAGCGACATTGCATGGTGGGTGATGGTGAAATGATAACGGTGATCGACTACAAAGCGGGCAATCTGACCTCGGTGCTCAAAGCGTTGCGCCATCTGGGCGCAGAGCCAGTGGTTACAGATGGCGACTTGTCTCTTGTCGAATTAGCGGAGCGCATAGTGCTGCCAGGCGTAGGTCATTTCGCGGCCACTGAGCGCCTCGACGTGACCGGCCTCACGTCTGCAATTCGCGCGGCAATCGCACGCGGCGTTCCCTTTCTCGGTATCTGCGTCGGTATGCAGTGGCTCTATGCCGGCTCAAGTGAAGCACCCAATCAACCGGGCCTTGCACATTTTTCCGAACAGTGTACGCACTTTGCCGAAAGCAAGGAAAAAGTACCGCACGTCGGCTGGAACTCGCTCGAAGTGCGTAAGGATTCTCGCTTGCTGGCTGGAGTTGAGCCCGGTGAGTTTGTCTACTTCACTCATTCCTACAAAGCGCCCATCACCGCCGATACCGCGTCCATCACGCACTACATCGAGCCCTTCGCGTCAGCGGTCGAGCGGGCCAATGTGATGGGCGTACAGTTTCATCCCGAGAAATCTGGCGCAACTGGCCTGAAGATTCTCGCAAATTTTCTCTCCTGGGAAGGGAACTGAATGATTACCAAGCGAATCATCGCCTGCCTCGATGTGCATGCCGGTCGTGTCGTAAAGGGAGTGCAGTTCGTCGACCTCATCGACGCGGGCGATCCGGCTACGCAGGCCGCGCGTCATGCCCGCGAAGGCGCGGATGAGATTGTGCTGCTCGATATCACCGCAACCCACGAAGGTCGGCAGACTCTGCTCGATACCGTTCGCCGAACGGCTCGTGAATTGTTCGTTCCCTTCGCGGTAGGCGGCGGCATTCGCACAGCAGACGATGCGGCGCAGGTCTTCGAGGCGGGCGCTGACAAGGTGAGCGTGAACTCCGCTGCCTTGGCCGATCCAACGCTGATCGACTCTATCGGCCGCAGTTTTGGCGCACAAGCCGTCGTCGTCGCCATCGATGCCCGCCGCGACCCCGAAGCCGCCGATCCGGTCCGTGATGCGCAGGTCTTTGTTCAGGGCGGCAGAAAACCGGCCGGCCGCCGCGTGGTGGAGTGGGCGCGCGAGGCAGAGGCCCGCGGAGCCGGCGAGATTCTGCTCACATCGATGAACTCCGACGGAATGCGCACCGGCTTTGATTGCGAGTTGACTGCAGCGGTGAGCGAGGCGGTCGGCATTCCGGTCATCGCCTCGGGAGGCGCCGGAACTGTCGAGCATTTTGTCGATGTATTCGGGCGAGGCAAAGCTGATGCGGCGCTCGCCGCCAGCATCTTTCACTTCGGCGTATCGAGTGCCCGTTCGCTCAAAGAAGAACTGGCCAAAGCCGGCGTTTCCGTGAGGCTTCCATGCTGATTCCATCCATCGATCTGTTGGGCGGCCGCATCGTTCAGCTTGTACAGGGCGAAAAGCTCCGTCTTGCTTTTGACGACTTCGAATACTGGATCGAAAAGTTTTCCCGCTTTCCATTAGTACAGTTGATCGACCTAGACGCCGCCATGCGCCAGGGCGACAACTCCGCATTGGTCGCACAGATTGCCAAGCGGCTGCCCGTTCAGGCCGGCGGCGGCATCCACTCCATTGAACGCGCGCGGCAAGTACTCGATGCAGGCGCAAAGCGCGTCATCATTGGCTCCGCGCTCTTCTCCGAACAGGGCGCAGTCAACACTGAGTTTGCCGCGGCATTAGCTGCCAGCATAGGCGCGGAGTGCATAGTGGCAGGCATCGATACAAAAAACGGTAGAATCGCCGTCAAGGGATGGAAGGCGCAGGTCGCCCTCACGCCCGACGAAGCAATTCCGCAACTCGAAGCCCACGCTGCCGCATTTCTCTACACGCACGTGGACGGCGAGGGCTTGATGCAGGGCTTTCCCATTGAGACCGCCGCGCGCTTGCGCAAACTCACCGAGCGGCAGCTTATCGTGGCAGGCGGCATCCGCAGCCGGCAGGAAGTGGATGCGCTGGATGCGCTGGGCGCCGATGCTGTCGTAGGAATGGCTGTTTATACGGAGCTGCTCGCGGTTTGATTCGCGGCGCAAACTCTTCGCGTGGCCCCTATTCCTGCGCCTCACCGATTGCACGGCTGGTCTCAACACGCGAGGCTCTCAGCAGTCTCGCTATCTGCTTGAGATGTAGCTGTACGGCATATGCGCGCAGAATCTCGGGCTGGGAGAATCGTATGCCCTTAGGCCGCGCTTCGGTCATCCGAGCTTCAAGCTGGGCGATGTCCTCTTCGAGATTTATCTGCGGCGGTACTTTGAAATGCCATTCGTGAATGCAGCTGGCCACATGATGGAATCCGGTGCGAATGTCCACAGCCAATTGACCGAGCGACGGTTCCAGTTGCTGCGCGAAACGATCGCGATGGCTGTCTTTAACAGCGAATTCCAGGGCCACCAGAGCGTCGAAAAGCGAGCGGCCAAACTGCGAAAGCATACTCAGGCCCTCACGCCAGCCCGGTCCTCCTGAGGGCTCATTGCGTGCAGCCTCCAACAATTGGTTGTTGCTCCGCAGCATGGACAGCGCATCATCGCGCAGCGCAGGCAGATTCTCTGCGGGCGCGCCGCGAAAGCCCTCGAGAATTGCCTCAAAAAATGCGCCCAGTACCAGAAACTCCTGTGCCAGTCCATCGCGCAGCCGCAGCCTTGCGCGGTCGGGAAGCACCAGTGTGGTCACGGCCAGAGCCACCACAATTCCCAGTAGAACTTCGACCACGCGCTCCAGTGCCAGACTCCAGCGCGGGCCGGTTTTTTCGACCAACATGATGATGGTGATGGTGACGCCTGCCAGCCGCGAACTGCTGTGAAGGCCTAGCAAACCGCAGAGGATAATCGCCGCAAGCACAGCCAGGATGTAATTCCACGGAAGCACCCCGAACAGTGAAAACGAAAAACCAAGCAGCGCGCCGATCACCGTGCCAAGAATGCGGTCGCGCGAGGCGTTCACCGTGGAACCAAAATTCGATTGCAGAACGATAATCGCGCTGATTGCACCCCAGTACCCGTCATGCAGACCGAAGCGCAGCGCCAGCCACCAGCACAGCGCTGCCGCCAGTGCGGTCTTTGAGGCGTGGATCAGCAGCCGCTGGCGTTCCCAGGAGAGAATCCCAAGCTTCTCATTCTGTTCCACACGCAGCTTGATTGCAAGCTGATGCTGAGACCACGTCTTGTTAGCCTTCAGGCGCATGAGTAATATCTTTACTCCAGGGTCTTCATGAATATTCAGGATCACAGAATCCGGTCAATCCGGCAGTGACCCATCTCACGCTCTTTCAGAGAGAATAATCTCCCGGCAAGCGGAAATGCTTGTCTGAGAGTAAATTAGCTGCACCTATTCCCGCGCTTGAGCGTCTTAATAGATACGCGCTATTCTATTCATTCATGGTTCTTATTTCATGAACGGATAAGATCCAGTGGAGTAAACTTGCGCATGATCCGACCCTCGCTTTTCTTCCTCTCTTTACTGATAGCTGGGACGCTCACTCCCGTTGCCTCGGCGCAGTTGGACCAATCCGCATCCGCGGGGTCCGCTTCCGCATTGCCAGACGCGCCTTCTCCCGCGCAGCAAAGTCAGACAGCCCCCGCACACCCAGCCTCAGCGTCTCAAAGTCAGGAAGGTCAGCAGACCCGGCGCATCCTGGGATTCATTCCCAACTTTCGTTCCGTCAGCGTGGACCAGAAGCTGCCCCCTCTCTCTGTAGGCGCAAAATTCAAGCTCATGTCGGAAGACAGTTTCGATTATTCAGACTTTATTTACGTGGGCATTCTGGCTGGAGTCGCGCAGGCTGAGAGTTCTTATCCTGAGTTTCACTCGGGAGCTCCTGCCTACGCGCGCTACTACTGGCACGATCTTGCTGACACTGTTGACGGAAATCTAATGACCGAGTTTATCTATCCCGTCCTCACAAAGGAGGACCCGCGTTACTACACGCTCGGCCATGGCGGGTTTTTCAAGCGCTCAGGGTACTCCATTTCGCGTCTCTTCATCACCCGTACCGATAGTGGCGGGATGGCCCCGAACTTTTCTGAGATTATCGGCAACGGTTCGGCTGCGGGTATCTCGAATCTCTACTATCCCAGTCCAGAACGTTCCTGGACCAAGACTGGACAGCGCTGGGTGGCGCAGGTGGGACTGGATGGAGTTTCGGACCTCATAAAAGAGTTCTGGCCGGACGTGAACTCTAAATTTTTCCACAACAAATACTGAGTTCATCCGCTATGGCGGCAGCATCGGCTCGCGTGTAGCATAGGATTGAAGCGCCCGCATAATTCGGGCCGAGGAGTTTCATGCTGCGAGTTGGATACCCTGCTGTATTGGCGGCGGAACTGTTGAGCGATTTTCCCAAGGCAATCGAGCTTATACCGTTGCCCGATGGATTGGACCACGACGTTGCCATCGACGTCTGGATACCTGATCCTTATCCCGCCAAAGCGCAAAAAATCTGGCCGCATCTGCACGGCGTGCGCCTTGTGCTTTCTCTTATGGCCGGTACGGAGTGGATTCCCGGCACAGTAGGTCCGCACGTGACCATTTGCAACGCCCATGGCTCTCACAACATTTCCACTGCGGAGTGGACCGTGAGCGCGATCCTGGCCATGCTGAAGTACTTTCCGTTTTATCTCGATATCCAGCGCACCGGCCAGTGGAAGCGACGCTTTGAAGCCAGCGCTCGCTACGCCGCCCTCACCGGGGACAAGCGCCCGCTCTATCCTCCCGTCATGCTGGAGGAACTGACCGGCAAGACGGTTCTCCTGGTGGGATACGGCGCCATCGGCAAGGAGATCGAGCGCATGCTCGCGCCGTTTCGTGTGGAGATGCTGCGCGTGGCCCGCAGTGCGCGCACTGATCCTGAAGTCCATTCCGTGACTGAGCTCGACAGTCTACTGCCGCGAGCAGAAGTTGTGATTCTGATCTTGCCCTCTACAGCCGAGTCGAACAAGCTGATCGGGCCGCGCCAGCTTGCACTGATGCGGCAAGGCGCATTGCTGGTCAATGCCGCGCGGGGCCCAATTGTGGATACGGATGCGCTGGTTGAAGCGCTTCAATCGGGTCATATTCGAGCTGCATTGGACGTCACAGAACCCGAGCCGTTACCGGAAGGCCATCCGCTTTGGATCTGCCCCAACCTGTTGCTCACGCCCCACGTAGCCGGATCGAGCCCGCAGTTTGCGCCTCGCTCTCTGCAAACTGCGTCTGATGAACTACGCCGCTATATGAACAGTGAGCTTCTTCACAACGTAGTGCAGGCTGCAATCTAACTTAAAACTTCGGATGCCCCGGGTCTCGATTCTGAGACCTGGGAAGCCGCCCGCCGCCAATCACGCAAGCCCAGCACGGCCAGCACAACAAAAACTGCATAAAGCAAGGCTGTTAACTGCAGGTTCTTGTAGAGAAATTCGCCAACATAGACCACGTCCACCACAATCCATAACCACCAGTTGGCGATATGCTTGCGCGCCTGCCACCAACCACCCACAATGCTATAACTCGTGAGCATTGCATCCAGATAAGGCAACGCCGCATGGTAGTGTTTCATCCAAGCTCCCAGCGCCAGGCCTCCCAATGCACCCACAACGATTCCCATAAGCAGGTTTGGCAAGGGTAGGCGAACCACGCGTACATCACCATCCTCGCGCACGCCCTGTTCCCAATACCACCAACCGTAAAAAGTTAGCGGCAGGCCGCCAACTAGTAGAAGCGAAAATGAGAACAACTGCGCATGATAGGAAATCACCAGATAGGCAAGGTCGGAAATGATCCCAATCGGCCAGCAAGCCATCTTTCGCTTTGTTGTAAGCCAAATGCTTACTATGGCCGTGACAGCGCCAATTATTTCCAGCCAATTCTCAATAAAATAATTGCCAATTGCCACCCAACTCAGCATGCTTCAGCTCGCTTTCGCGTCTCTGCCCATCGGCCAATCGCATCCAATAGCCTCGTGCCGCCCGTGCTGCGAAACCAGCGCGCATGACCTACCAGCCAGCCATCGCTGGCCATAAACGCTTTCTCTTTCGAGTGCAGCACGCGCAGAAAATAATCTGCTTCACTCAGCGCAAACTCCGCGTGGCACAGCGCTGTCATTGGCGCAAGCGCCGCCGCCTCTTGCCCTGATAGCGGACGCACCGACTCATAGCCGGAAAGCAATGCGCGCAGATGGTCCAGATGCACGGGCACATTCTCAGGGTGTGCCGGATCATCCACCAGCACAAGCCACTCCACGATGTTGCGCTCGATCGCATTGGCCAAGTCGTGTACTGCATTGGTGCGATCCGCCAAGCCAAAATCGATAATTGCCGTGGCCTGTGCGCCGTCGCCGGCATCGCTCCAAAACAAATTCGATGCATGCAGGTCGTTGTGCGTCCACAGCGGCGCGAGCGCCGGCAAAAGTGGAAGTAATTCCGTATGAAACGGCGCGAGCAGTTCGAGCGCCTGTTTGCTGTGTTCGCGCACGACGGCATTCGCAGCTAATGCCGGGCGCGCGGCCAGATAGTCTTCCAGCTCTGCTCTGGGATCCTGCGCGGCAAAGATGGTAAAACTGGCCACCAGCGGGCGAGGTTTTCGGCGTAGCGCGGCAAATCCCTGTGATGCAAGATGCAGTCGCGCCAGTGCCTGGCCCGCGGAGTGCGCATGCGCCGCGGTGCGAAATGGCGTCCAGGAGATTGCGTCCTCATAAAGGTCCACGCCCTGAGGCATATCATGCACCTCATAAGTCCACTCGCCCATTTCAATTGCAGTCTCGCCGGACTCAGCAACAAGAACGCGCGGCACCTGTGCTCCAGCGCCAAGCAAATAATTCAGAAAGCGATGCTCCTCCAGCAATCCCTCTCGGTCGCGCACAGTGTGATGATGGCGTTTAACGAATATCCTCCCGCTTGATGCAGCCACCACGCTGGCCGCCGAGAAAGGCCGCGGGCTTACCGACAAAATTTCGATCGCCTCGTTACAGCCAGGAAACTGACCAAGCAGCGCGCGCGCCTCGGCAAGGGTCAGCGGCGCCCAGTCGGCTTCCACCAGCCTGCCGTCCATGCCGTGCGCTTTGCTTGTTGCGCTCATTGCAAAATCATCCCTCCCTCAAACTGGCAAATCTAAAAAGTGTAATGCGCAGAGAGCCGCACAGTGGTGGGCGCGCCCAGCCAGATAAAAGTGTCGCCATAACTCGCGCCGGTATCGCTCCAATAGCGTTTATCCGCAATGTTATTGGCATAAATCCTGAAGGTAACTTGTCCCTGATCGCCGCCGGGCGTATAGCGCGCACCCAGGTTGAAGAGGCTGTAGCTGGGAACGCTTACCTGAAGATCCGGCGTACTCCCTTGGTAGCCGGGCACGTCTTCCAGTTCGCCGCTCATAGCTGCCTTGCGGCCCGTGTAACTCCAGCCGGGCAATAGATGCAACCCACGCACATGCGGCAGGAGCACATCGGCAAAGAAGGTCGTGTGCAGGCGCGGCACGTTGAGCACCTGCTTGCGATCATCATCCGGCGTTCCGGTATCCGTTGAAAGCGCGCTGATGGCCATCGCCGATGCTGTAAGCCGCAGCCAGCTCGCGGCTTTGCCTTCCGCGTTCAGTTCCACTCCGTTGTGGGTCTCGCGGCCCTCGGAGACAAAGCAGAGAGTGCCGGAAACATTGAGATCGCTTGCCGTGCAAAATCTGTCAGGAGCCTGGAGGATTAACTTGGGGTAGAAGAACGGCGCGCGCATATGAAAGAAGGAAGTTGTTAGTAGAATGCGCTGGCCCGGTTCATACTTCGCGCCGACCTCGACTTGGCGCGTGTAGAAAGGAGATAGGAAGTAACCACCTGCCCACCAAGGCGCTTGTGGTCCCAGCGAAAGCAGCACTCCGTAGTTACTGTAGAGCGTAAGATCCTTGAGCGGATTGAATGTGACTGCGTATTGCGGAAGCCAGAGGATCTTGTCGGAAATTGTAGGCAAAGTGGGAACGGAGTAGACTGGCGGGTTCGGCGCGTCGTAAGTTGTCGGACACGGATCATTCGCCGGTCCAGGTACAGCGGAGACAGTACAGGGGCTTGTGTCGGCCAGCGAGTAATTATGATCGCGTAGTGAATCGAACCGGCCTCCGGCAATCAATTGAATGCGTCCCGGAAGATGAAGCCGGTCCTGCAAAATGGCGGAAGACTGGTGATTGTTTTCGTCAAGCCGGCGCGGACCGGCGGATTGCAAGGGGTATTCCAGCGAATCGGGTGTGCCAAGAGCAACGGGTGTGATGGGGTCGTAGATATTCTCCGGACCGACGTAGTCGTAGACCGCGCCGTCGGCAATTGTAGTGGTCGATGGATTTGCAAACGAATAGTAGCCGGGCAACTGCACGCTGCGCAGGAATAGCTCGCCTCCGAAGGCCAAATCCTGCGTGATGGCACCGGTTTTCAAGTGCCCGATCAGCATTGCCTCTGCCTCGGCGTCGATGCGCAGTTCGCCGGGGTCGCGGTAATCGTAGATGCCGTACGTCCCGTCGGGGCAGAAGAAGTATGCGACCGCGTTGGGCGCTCCAGGGCAATTGGCATTCCCGCTGGCATCAAGGGAGGAGCCGTATGCATAAATTACATTATCTTGAATGAGCGAATGGCTGTAGCTGGCTGCGGCAAAAGCTTTCCAATTCTTGGACAGTGTATAGTCGAAGCGCGCGCCTGTATTGAATGTATCGTACGTATCGGGTGGACCCCAGGGTTGGTCGCCCAGCATCGTCGATCGGTAAATTTGATTGATGTCCGGCACTGTTGTTCCGCCCAGCAACTGATAGCCGCTCCCATCGCGCTCTGCCTTGTGCTGATACTCGAAGTCGCCCTTCAAAATCGCATTCGAATTGATCTTCCAATCAGCCGCGCCCGCGCCCATCGCGCGCCAACCATTGGTATCGTTCATATAAGTCACAATTCTTTCGCCGGCCAGATTCACGCGCGCGCCCACCTGTTTCCGGCTACCAAAGAACCGGCCCAGGTCGGCGGCTCCATACGCAGTTCCGCGCTGATCGGTAGACAGATCGACGGCCTTCACTATCGCCGGCCGCTTGGTGACGTAGTCGATGAGGCCGCCCGCCGAAGCCACGCCACTTTCCACTCCTGCAATCCCTTTGAGAAACTCGACGCTCTGCTTGTTTTCGAGCGGCACGTCTTGCTCGCCGGCAATGGTCATTCCGTTAACCTCGAGCCCAGTGGCCAGATCGAGGGGAAAGCCACGAATCATGTAGACGCCGTAATAGCCTACCGGCACATAATCGTCGCCAACCGAAGCGTCGTTCTTCGTCACGTCGGAGAGCAGCCGCGTGATCTGGTCGTTCAGCAGATCGCGCGTCATCACGGTGGCCGAAAGAGGAGTATCCATCAGCGCCGCGCCGTCGATCGTCCCCACCGTCACAGTGTCGGGCAGATAATCGTCCTTCACGTCGCCGCGGACTACCACAGTAGTGCTCACGTGCGGCACCTGCTGCGTGGATGCGGCGGAGTTCGATGTGCCGGCTTCCTGCGGAGGGCTTACGGGCGCTTGAGCAGTTTCTGTCGGCGAAGCGCTCTGCGCAAATGCGCCGGCGGAAACAGCCAGGCAGAAGGCCAGCACGAGCGCTTTAACCAAACAGTCGCGTGCCGCGGAAAATTGAAATTGGATGCGGGTCGTGAAAGCGGCAAAAAAATCGAGCATGGACTCCCCTTGTTTCCTGATGCATGAAACAAGAGAACTCACGTTGCGATTCGAGGAAGAAGGCCGTTCGGCTTCGAAAGCTTCCCACGCCGGTATTATCCGGATCGGGTTCTAGGGTATTTCTCAGCCCCACTTCGTGGAGCACCCCTGTTTCAATAATCCGATTGAAACATTCTTGGCCCGGTTTGGCAAATCAGCAGGCTCGACCGGAAGGACGGGCGCGAAAAAAACCACTCCACACTGCAAAATCGTGCGCCTTGAAATATCAAAAGAATCTGCCCGGTTTTCCACACTTGCGATCCGCTGCGCCGCACGCATTTTTTTCAAAATAAGCCGTATCAGCCCTGCTGTAAGCGCTACATTTATATGGATAACCAATTACAGGCGAACAAACAGCGCTTCCCGCGTGAATTTTCATTGAAAGGCGCCCTAATGCGTGGTTTTTGTTCCCCAGTCAGCTTGCGCCGCCGGGTTACTCGGCGGCTGCTCCTGATCTGTTGTCTGGTTGTATTTGCAGGTGGACAATTACAGGCCCAATCGACCTTCGGCGCCATTCTGGGCACGGTGCGCGACTCCAGTGGCGCGCTGATGCCCGGCGTTCAGGTAACGCTGATCAATACCGGCACCACGGCCACGCGGGCCATGGTAACCGACGCCAACGGAAACTACGCTTTCAAGAACATCGACGTAGGCGTTTATGCGCTCACCTTTTCAGCGACGGGCTTTGAAAAGGAATCGCTGCCGGATATCGCGCTCACGGCGCGCGATACGAGGCGCATGGACGCAACCCTGAAGCCGGGCTCAGAAACACAAACCGTCGTCGTCATTGACGATCCCGCACCCGTCATCACCACCGATGTCTCCAATCTGGCCGAAACCAAGCTCGGCGATGAACTGGTCAATCTTCCGGTGGCTATCTACTCCCGTTCCACCGGATCCACCAGCCCCATCTCCACGCTCACCACTGAGGCCGGTGTCCAAACCGACGATAGCGGCAATCTGGCCGTCATGGGGACCACGGCGGCGCTGCTCAGCGTCACCATCGACGGCATCTCATCGGTCGGCGTCGAGTACTCCGGTCCCGTCAACGAAATGTTCCCCTCTTTCAACTCGATCGAGGAGATTCGCGTCTCGGAGTCCAACAACAACGCCGAATTCAGCGGCGTGGCCGACATCACTACCGTTTCCAAGGCGGGAACCAACCACTACCATGGCGGGGCCTTTGAGTACCTTGAAAACACCGCGCTGAACTCCAACAACACCTTCGCGCTCTCCAAGCCGAAGATTGAGATGAACGACTTCGGCGGCACGCTGGGCGGCCCGCTGAGGATTTCCCGCCTCAATCAGACCGAGAACCCGGCTTTCTTTTTCATCAGCTTTGAAGCCCTGCGCCTGCCGCGACAGACGCCTCTGTTGCTCAGCGTGCCCTCCACCAATATGCGCAATGGCAATATCTCCGATTATCTTGCCGATCAGGGCGTAGCAGCTGTCTACAATCCGGATGGTTCACCCATCACCAACACATCCGCGGTCCCCGTAAGCACCATCTCCGCCAATCTGCTCCACTACCTGATGCCCATGCCCAACTATGGTGCGCCCGGCGCCTACGCCAATAACTACCAGATCAACTTTCCGTCGCCCATCTCCGCCAACCAGGGCGATGTCCGCCTCGACAAGGTCATCTCCAGCAAGCAATCGCTCTACGCGCGCTTCTCCTATAAGAATCGCCAGGTCATCTCCGCGCCTTTGCCTGCCTGCACTTTCACCTATTGCGCTGAGGCCGGCAGCCCCTTGCAGGGCGGCTACAACACGCCCGAGATCGACGAGGGCCTTACCTTCGCCCACAATTACGCTTTCTCCCCCAGGCTGCTCAACGAGTTCCGCGGCGGCTTCAACGCCCAGCACACCTCCGAAACGCAGAGTTACTCCACCACATCGCTGCTCACTGATACCGGACTCAGCGTCCCCCAGCCGGACCTCGACTGGTCTGAAGCCCCGCAGGTGCTCATCAACGGCTTTATGTCCACCGGCGCGGGCAACCCCGGCACGCAGCGTGGCCAGACGATTCAGGCGCTGGACAACGTCACCTGGAGCCGGGGCAAACATTCCTTCAAATTCGGCGCGGACTTCAGGCGACTCACCGACCACGACGATAACGTCTACGGCAACTACCGCTCCGGCTGGTATGTCTTCAACGGATCATCCGACGTAGGCATGGCCATTGGAGACCCCTATACCGCATTTTTGCTCGGCTACCCGGACTATACCGAGGTCAGCTCCACCAACAATCCAACGATGAACGGCCTCGGCTATTCCTACGCCGTCTTTGCCCAGGACGATTGGAAGATTTCTCCCAATCTCACTCTGAATCTGGGACTGCGCTACGAGCTGCACCCGCCCATCCACGATATTCACTCCAACAACGCCGCCTTTGATCCCGGCTATGACGGCCCCGGTACCACCGCCGGCTCAACCGTTCCAGGCGCGGTTGTCGTCCCCAACGCTTACGCCGAGTCCTTCGCTTCCACAGCTCTTGAGAGCGCCATCGCGCCCACGCCCATCCTCACCGCCGCGCAGGCCGGCATTCCTGAGACTTTGCGCTATACCGACAAAACAGGCTGGGGTCCGCGTCTCGGCTTTGCCTGGCGTCCATTCGGAAACGACAAGACCGTCCTCCGCGGCGGCTGGGGACGCTTCATCGAAACCCCGCTCGGCTTCTCGCTGGTCTCCGGCTGGGCCGTCCATTCCAGCTTCCTTGCCACTTACAATCAGGACTACGCCGCCGACGGCATTACCCCATTACTTTCTTTCCCCAATCCCTTCAACACCGCCGCCGGCAGCTCTACCGGAACCGCCGACTTCGACTACGCCTTCCCCATCCACTACAAAGACCCCTCCGTGCAGCAGTGGAATCTGACCTTCGAGCGCGACCTGGGCCACAGCATCGGAGTGCGCCTCTCTTACACCGGCAGCCACGGCCAGAACCTCGAGGCCATGGTCGACCTCAACCAGGTTCCTGCCAACTCCATCGGCTACTCCAACACCGATCCTGCGCCCCCGGCCTCCGGCGCATGCATCTCCGACGGCGGAACGCTCATCTCCGATCACCGCCCCTATCCCTGTTGGGCCATTATGCAGAGCGTCGTAAACGCCGCCGTCAGCAACTACTCAAGCGGAATCGTCGAGGTCTCCCGCCATAGCGGCAAGTCGCTCACCTTCGACGCCAGTTACACCTTCACGCGCGACCTCTCCAACGCAGGCGGCGCCACGCCCAACGCCTTCGCCGTCTCCGGAGGTAGCTTCCTTACTGACCGTTTCAACCCCGGCCACGATTACGGCAACGTCATCTACGACCGCGCCCACCGCTTCCTGGCCACGTATCTCTACGACCTGCCCCTCGGCCACGGCCAGCGCTGGCTCAGTTCCGGCTCTGCCATTGACCGCCTGGCCGGCGGCTGGCAAATCGGCGGCGTCACCATCCTGCAGAGCGGCCCGTTCCTTACGCCGTATGAGGACACAGTCGACCCCGCCAACACCAACATTCTCACCACCATCGGCCAAACCCGCCCCGATCAATTGAAAAACGTATCGCTCTACGCTCCCCATCGCACCACCACCCAATGGCTGAATCCCGCCGCATTCCCCTATCTCAACCTCGAAACCCCCTCCGGCGTCGGTATCGGCCGTTTCGGCAACGCTCCCGTCGGTGGCGTCGTTGGCCCCGGCACGGCCAACTTCTCTCTCTCCCTGATGAAGAACTTCGCGCTCTATCGGCAGAGCAGGTTCCAGTTCGGCGTTGAAGCCGCCAACGTCTTCAACCACCGCAACTACGAGCCCCCCAATATGCAGGTAGACTCCTCCGGCTTCGGCTCCATCACCGCCTTGCAAACCGCTGAAGGCGCCGGCCCCCGCAGTCTCGAACTTTCCGCCCGCATTACCTTCTAGATTATTTTTTTGATATAGAGTGGAACTCCTGCTTGGCTTAAGGTTGCTGATCGCTGAAAGAACAGGTAGCGCTGGCCTCATGGCCGGCTGTCGCGTGGACCTCCTGGTCCACGCCGCACTCTACACAAATAGGGAAAAATGATTGAGTGTACCGAGTCAAAAATTCTTCACAGAACACATTTTGTCATTCCGAGCGAATGTCTCCGCAATCCGCCGCGGCGGATTTCTGCCCCAAAGGTAGGCCGCCAAAATCTTTCGCCTCCGCTTTTGCAGAAAATAACCCTCCGCCGGCGCACAATTGGAATAGTAAAGAAAGAGCGGAGGAGTACCGCCGCGCTGCCGGACCGCAAACTAATGAAAAACAGGGTTTTAACATCGCCAGTTGCCAAATCTGCTAAGCACGCGGACCGGCTACCCCCACCCCTCCCCCCCTTTTTCAGTAAAGTAA
>Ga0224555_1001035_pt1 | contig 41096 bp, 34 predicted proteins | sample 714S23034metaG_FD_180687 | JGI IMG/M metagenome (GOLD analysis project Ga0224555, IMG submission 180687) | Peat soil microbial communities from Stordalen Mire, Sweden - 717 S2 30-34 | ecosystem: Environmental > Terrestrial > Soil > Wetlands > Peat | place: Sweden: Norrbotten County, Stordalen... | reverse complement strand
CGATGATTGTTCAGAAACTTGAACAGCAAGACCGTTTGGTTGAGGCGCGATGACGGTCCCGTCCAGAGCCATACCATCGCCGCCCCGGATTTGCTTTTAGTTCGACCTTTTTCAGCCCTCAACGGGACACCGCGCAAGTTCCCGTTTGACCAGTCGGCGAAGTACGGATTTTGTGAGGTTCCGGCAATTTAATTCAGACTTCTGGCCGGACCACCCACCAAAAGGGAGACACGCTTGCAGGGAGTCCGTCGGCATCGTTGGCAACTCCCCCCCAACAGCGGAGCTGGGTCCGCCGTTCAGCACGCGGAAAAACTCCGATTTCCGCCGCCCCTAATATTGGGTCGCGATCTTCATTTTAACGCTCGTTCAATGTTCATTATTTCCATCACTGCCACAAATTACCATAATGCATGATGTTGTGATTTTCCAGGCTCTCCGATGTGGCCTGATACGGGCAGGAGTTCGCCTTCTGAACATCATCGCAGCCACGCATCCAGCACGGGTGACAATTCTCCCGCCAGCGCGGCAGCCAGGAACGCCGCCAACGCGCCTGCCACCACGTCCATCGTGTAGTGCGCCCGCAACATCAGCACAATGAGCATTTCACCCAGCGCGATGGATGCCGCGATGCACGCAAGCCACGCCGGCCCGAAATGCGCCGCCTCAATGGCTCCGAGCACGGCCACCGCGGTGTGGCCGGAGAAGAAGAAGTCGTTGCCGACGGAGTAGGTCACCAGCAGCGCGGGGAAGCCCGGATTCCTCCAGATCATTCCGTGCGGCGGTGGCAGGATGCAGAGAATCTGGCAGCTTTGGCGCAATCCGAAAACGATGAGGATGGCCAGAAAGGGCGCAAACGTAGAACCGAAGATCGCCGCGACGATGAGTGAAAGGCCGAACAGGTCAATAAAGATCGAGCTAATGATCAGGGCCGCATTGGCGGCGCGGTCGTGGGTCGAGAAGTAGCGGTTCCATCCAGCCGTCAGATCGTGGACGACATCGCCGATGCCCTCTTTGGGCGCGGACTTGCGCCCAAGCAGCCATTGCGTCCAGAACCAGGCGGCCAATGCCCCGGCGACGATGCCGGCACGGAGGCCAATGGCGGGCCAATGCAAAACCGCGGGTATAGGTGTCATCATATCGTTGTTTCAGGCATCAGGTCCTCCGGCGGGTTTTACTTTCCTCAAGCATCATTTCGAGCCGGCGCCGAAGTTCATTGGCAACGGGATCGCCATCGGCGGCGCGATCCCGTGTTGGCGTTGCTTCGATGGCGTCGCCGACGGAGATGACCGCATGGATTGGCGGATGCGGGCGGGCGGCATCGGTCAAGTCTTCCTCGTAACGCTCCACGGTTTCCAGCAGGCGCTCGGGTGACGGCGTATCAGCCAGGTAATCACCCGAGTAACAATGCAATTGCTGGGCGACGTACAAATCCGCGAGTTGCCGCCAGCGGCGCGCGCGCTCTTCCTCAGTGATTTCGCCATGAACCATGTCCCGCAGGATGGCGCTGCGCAGGCGCTTGATCCGGGTCATCGGATCAGTCTCCCGGCGTCCCCCAGTCCACTCCTGCTCCAGCGGCGCCAGCAGATGATCGAACAGATGCGGGAGCCGTTCCTTGGCTCCGCCGGATTGGGTCGCGCCAAGGTATTCCATTTCCTTGAGAGCCAGCAAGGCATGTCCAGCTTTGACAATCCGTTCCCGCAACGGCAAAAGACTCTGAGGCTGCCAGGAAAGCCGGGCTTCGATTTCCTGCAAGACTGGCTCGAGGGTCGCCGCGATGTCCCCTTCAAAAAAGTAGCGGACAAAAACGGGGTGAATGACCACCTTGCCGGGCAGCGGAGAAGCGGATCGTTGCCTGGCGGCCGCCCGCGCCAGAAACGCCACCCCATCCATCAGGTTCATCAGCTGGTCGTTGTTGCGGGTGACGAAGCCTTCCGGGAAAATGATGAGAGGAAATCGGGCCTCGGCCAGGATGCGGGTGGCGCATTTGAGCGATTCGCGATCCAATCCTTCGCGGTAAACGCTCAGTCCTCCTATGCGCGGCAAGATGAAGGACTGCGCGCGGCTTTGCCTGAAGAGATGCCAACTGGCCATGACCTGGAACGGCCGGGCAACCTCGCGCGAGAGCAGTCCCAGAACCATGGGATCACAGGGCCGGCTGTGATTGGAGGCCAGCAGAATGCCGGACCCGGCACTGAGGGAAGCGGCCAGACGCTCCACACCCGCGCATTTCCAAGAGGTGATGCCGAAGTTCTTGCGAAGGTACGTCGGCAGATACCACTGGATTATGCGCCACCAGAACGGGCTGAAGCGCGGCGGCACAAAGCGATAGGTTTCAGCGATGACAATGTTCTGCATGTCCAGGATGCGATCCGGTGGCGGTTCATCCGTCCGTTTCGCCTTTCGAGAACTGCGCGGCCAATTCGCGAATTTTGCGCAGGTCCATTTTGCCGGTGCCGAGCATGGGCAGGGCCTCGACGTGATGGAACTGGCTGGCGCGCGGCTTCCAGAGATTGGGCAAGTCAAGTTGCGGCAGCTTCGCGCTGAACTCCGCCCATCTCGCTTCGGCCAGCTTGTGCAATACCACCAACCGCTCCCCTTTCTTCTCGTCGGACACGCCAGCGACGACGAACACTTGCTCCGTCGTTCCGGCCAGTTCATGCAACTTCTCCTCCACGCGAATGTGCGGCACCATCTCTCCGCCGATCTTGCTGAAGCGGGTGAGCCGGTCTGTAATCTGCAGGAATCCATCCTCGTCCAGCGCGGCAATGTCGCCGGTGTCATACCAGCCATCGCGGAGCACTTCGGCCGTCTTTGCCGGGAGACCCAGGTAACCCTGCATTACATTCGGGCCGCGCACGAGCATCAGTCCCGGCTGGCCCAACGGCGCCGGCTGCCGCGTCTCAGCATCGACGATGCGCACGCAAATGCCGGGCAATGGATGGCCAATCCTGCCGCGCTTGACCCCGACCTGGTGGAAACCCGCCGAACGAAAATCATGCGTGTTCAGCGCCACCGCGGGCGAGCACTCGGTGCAGCCGTAAGCCTCGAATGGCCGGATGCCGAACTGCTCCTCAAACGCGGATGCCAGCCGCTCGGGCAGCTTTTCCGCGCTCACAGCCACGACGCGCACGCTGCCGATCTGTTCCGGCGCGCATCCGCGCATGTAAAGCTGCAGGAAGGTCGGCGTGGCAAGTAGGAACGTCACTTTGTAATCGCAAACAAGCTGGCCAATCGTCCTGGCATCGAGGGGGTTGGCGTGATAAACGGCCCCGACGCCCAACACCGCTGGCAGACACAGGGTGCCGGTAAAACCGAACGAATGGAAAAACGGCAGCACACCCAGGAAACGATCCCGCCTGTCCAGACTGAACACTTGTTCCATCTGCGCGATGTTTGATCCGACGTTGTAATGGCTGAGCATGACACCTTTGGGCTCACCGGTGCTGCCGCTTGAAAAAATGACCGTCGCCAGATCATCCAGCTCGACTTTCCTGGCGCTCCCCAACCCCCGCTCCAACCAGCCCACGGGCAACATCCAAGCCATGAAGGACGCAACCAGTATTTCCCACGGACGCGGACGTGCCGCGCAATCCTCAAGGAAAACCACCTCGCACGGCAAAGTAAGCTTGACCTTTTCGAGAAACACTTTGGAGGTCACAACGGTTTTGATTTCGCACTGCCGGATGCACGAAGCCAGCGAGTCCCCTGATAGCGTGTAGTTCAGGTTCACCGGCACTTTGCCCAGCAACATGGCCGCCCAATTCACCAGCGCCCCCGGCACCGAGGGCGGCAGGAGCAGCCCGACCATTTTCTGCCCGCCCCACACCGCTTTCAATCGCCGCGCCAGAAAGACCGCCCTCACCAGCGCCGAGCCAAAACTCACCCTCGGCGATTGCGAGTCGGACATGGCGAAGCGGAACGGGTGCTGTCGCGCCGAGAGCACGAAGCCCTGCTGCAAGGGCCGCATCCGGTCGCGGCGACAAGCCCAGGCCGAGGCCATCAATTCCTGCACGGCCTGGCGCACCTCAGACGCCCGGGTGCGCGCCGGCAGCGGCGGGCCGAAGCTCACTGTGATCGGATAGGGAATTCGGCGCGGCCACTTCCAAATGAAACGCCGCTTGTCAAAACTGAAGATGCTGCCCCAGACGCCGTCCAGCGCGACGGGAACGATGGGCGCCTCCAGGTCCTTCATGATCTGCTCCATCCCCCGGCGAAAGGGCAACAACTGCCCGATCCTCGTGATTTGCCCCTCAGCGAAAATGCAGACGACGTCCCCCGCGCGAATGGCCTCGCCGGCGGTTTGCAGGGATTTGAGCAGGTCGCGCGGCCGCTGCGCCGACGAGATCGGAATGGCTTTAAGGATGCGCGCAAAGGGCTTCACCCAGGGCAACTCATAAATTCCGGCGAACATGACAAACCGCACCTGGCGGTCCGTCGAAGCGATGAGCAACAGCGCGTCCACGAACGAAACGTGATTACAAACGAACAGCGCGCCGCCCTTCGCCGGGATATTCTCGCGGCCCAGCACGCGCACCCGGTACAGCGTGCGGGTGAGCAGCCAGAGACCAAACCGGAGCAGCGCGTCGGGCAGAAGCCACACCACATAAATCGTTCCCGCCAGCGTGGCCGCGGCGGCAAGCACGAAAACCGTGGACGGACTCAGATGCAGAACGACGGTTACCAGGTAGTAAACTCCAGACGCCGCGAAAATGCCCACGAACGAAAGCAAATTAGCCGCCGCCAACACCCCGCCTTTTCTTTCCTTGTCCGGGCGATGCTGGAGCAATGCCGCAATCGGCACGATAAAAAACCCGCCAAAGAAACCCAGCAACGACAAATCCACGGCCACGGTGGCAAAGGAGAGTCCGCTCCGCCCAAGCAACGCGGCAAGAAGAGTCATGCCCATGGAACCCAGCGGGATCAGGCCGTACTCGATTTTGCCGCCGGAAAGACACCCCGCGGCAAAACTGCCCAGACCAATGCCAATGGCCGTTGCTGCTTGGAGATAACTGGCGCGTTGCGGATCGGAAATGTTGAGCACGTCTTTCGCGTAGATGACAATGAGGAATTGAATCAACGCCGCCAGCGCGAAAAAGTAGGTGTTGCCCAGCGTGGCCAGCCAGAGCACGCGATCTTTGCGGATCAGTTTGATTTGGCACCAAAAGTCCGCCAGAAAATCGGCCCGGAACTTCTTCTCCGGATCGGCGGCCGGCACCTTGCTGATGCCCAAGCTGGTGCAAAGCCCAAATCCGGCCAGCGCGATGAGCACAACGCCCGACCCAGCCTGCCGCCCGGAAAAAGCCTTGCACAGCCACGCGCCTGCGACAGTTCCGCCGATGATGGAAACGAAGGTGCCCAATTCGAGCACGCCGTTGCCCCAGGAAAGTTTTCTCTCCGGCAGCAGTTCCGGGAGCAGGCCGTATTTTGACGGGCCGAAAATCGCGCTGTGAACCTCCATCAAGAAAACGCAGGCGATGGCCATGTAAAGCCGGTTGGCCGCCAGCCCGCAAAGCGCCAGCAGCATGACGGAAATCTCAAACACCTTGATGCCAATGGTGACGGAACGTTTGCTGAAACGGTCCGCAAAATAACCGCCGGTCATGGAGAAAAGAATGAACGGCAGCGCGAATACAGCGCCCACCACCCCGACAAGCTGGTCGCGTTTGTCATTGGAGAACCCCATGCCCGTGATCAGCGAAATAACAAGCCATTTGAGGGTATTGTCGCTGAACGCGCCCTGGAATTGAGTCACAAACAGCCACCAGAAGCCGCGCTCCCGCTTGTCGGGCGTTAGATGGGTTTCATTACTCATGTTCGTTCGTACGCTTCAAGTTGACAGACCACTGTAAGCACGGCAAATTGATAAAAACAGCTTCTTCATTGATTGGTACAATGAGTGGAGCTGGCGAGATACATGTTGACTCCGCCAAAGCACGAGGGCAGGCTTGTGCGATATGAAGCAACTTTCCGAGTATTCCGTCGCAGAACTACAACGGGTTATTGTGATAAGAGAGAAAATCGACTCATTGCAATCCCAGTTGACATCCATCATTGGCAACGACACCCAAGATGGCGATGGTGAATCCGTGGCTCCCGCTCCCGGCAAACGCAAATTGTCCGCCGCACACCGGCGCAAACTTATCAAGGCTCTCGCGAAGGCCCGGAGAATTCGCTGGGCAAAGGCAAAGGCGGCCGGGACTGCCAAGGCGCCGAAACAACGTCGCATGAGCGCGGCGGGCCGCGCCGCCATCGCGGCGGCAGCCAAGGCGCGCTGGGCCAGGTTTCGGGCGGCGAAAGCCTGACCTTTCTTGATTTCAGCCAAGCTCATCAAACCGTTGGACGTTCGAGCGCCGTCGCGGGTGTGTTTCACTCTTTTTGGTGAATGCTCCTGATATGTATTCGTTTCTCAGCAATTACAATGGTTTCGTGCTCTTGCTCGGCGTCGGGTGCGGCTTGCTCATCGCGCTGCTGATTCTGGCCTTGATTCTGACCAGACGTGAAATGCACCGCTGGCGAAGCGCCGAGGCCAGGGAAAAGGAATTGGCCGCGCAGGCGCAATCTTCCCTGGAAAAGCAATTGCGGGAACGCACCGCGCAACTGGAGGAGCGGACCCGGAATCTCGCGCAGGAAGTCAGCCGTCGCACCCAGGCTGAAGCGTTGATGCGGCAGAGCACCGAGCACATGGGCCGCCTGGCCGCCATTATCGAGTCCTCCAAGGACGCCATCGTTGGCACGGCGGCCGACGGGGTCATCACGAGTTGGAATCCGGCGGCCACCACTCTTTTCGGCTACAAGTCCGCGGAGGCAATCGGACATCCCATCGGCTTTCTTAACCCGCCGGATCGGCTTCAGGAAGAAGTCAACGTATGGGCGCGGATTAGAGAGGGCGAACCGGTCGATCATTTTGATACCGTGCGCCGGCGCAAGGACGGAGCGCTCATAGACGTTTCAGTTTCGATTTCGCCCATCAAAGACGACTTTGCCCGGATCGTCGGCGCTTCCATCATAGCCCGCGACATTGCGCAGCGGAAACAAGCCCAGACGGCTCTGGAGCGGTTGAGGCAGGAATTGGAGCAGCGCGTGGCCGAGCGAACCGCGTCCCTCGCTCAGGCGGAGGCCATCATCGAGTCCTCAGATGACGCCATTATTGGCGCGACGCTCGATGGGGTGGTCACCAGTTGGAATTCCGCGGCCACGAGGCTGCTGGGTTACTCCGCCGCGGAGATCATGGGACAATCGCTCATGCTGCTGGTTCCGGCCGACCGGGTGGAGGAGGAACAGCAATTGATGGCCCGCATTCAGCGCGGCCAGCGCGTCGCCAACTTCGAGGCCGGCCGCAAGCGCAAAGACGGATGCCTCATTGACATGGCCATCACGATCTCCCCGATCAAAGACGCCGCCGGCAAGGTCATGGGCGTCTCGAAAATCGCCCGCGACATCACCGACCGCAAGAAAGCCGCCGAGCGCATTGCCATTTCGCTCCGGGAGAAGGACGCGCTCCTGCGGGAGATTCATCATCGCGTCAAGAACAACATGCAGGTGGTGTCCAGTTTGCTCCAATTGCAGGCCAACTACGTGCAGGACCCCAAGGCCCTGGATGCCTTTCAGGATTGTCAGGAGCGCATCCGCACCATGGCACTCATTCACGAGAAACTCTATCGCACCGAGGGTCTGGCCCAGATCGATTTCAAGGACTACCTCACAAGCTTGACCGATATGTTGCTGCACGCCCAGAGCCGGGGCGCCAAAATCCGCTCGGAATTTCAACTCGAACCGGTCGCACTGAGCATTGACACGGCCATTCCTCTCGGCTTAATTGCCAATGAATTGATCTCCAATTGTCTCAAACATGCCTTTGCCAGCCGCTCCGAGGGCGTCGTGCGGGTTTCCCTCCGCCGTCTGGCGCCGGGCCAATTCGAGATGGCCATCGGTGATGACGGCGACGGTCTTCCGAACGACTTTACCAAGTCCAGGTCCCTGGGACTGCGGCTGGTGAAAATTTTGGCTGGCCAAATCAAGGGACGCATGGAATACAAGAGCGAGAAAGGCTCAGAGTTCAGCATTTTGTTCCAGGAACCCAATTCCAATATCGCATGACCACCCCACCCGCCGCCACCTTGCGCCTGCTTATCGTCGAAGACGAAGCCATTGTCGCCGCCGACATTGAGGACCGTCTCGGCAAGCTGGGCTACAAAATCGACGCCATCGCCGATACCGGCGAAGAGGCCATTGCGCTGGCCACCCGGCTCAAGCCCGACCTGGTCCTCATGGACGTCATGCTCAAAAGCGCCATGAGGGGAACTGACGCCGCCGTCCGCATTGGCGGCGAGTTGAAAATTCCAGTGGTCTATTTGACCGCCAACGCCGATGACCAGACGTTCTTTGCCGCGCTGGACAGCTCGCCGTTTGGATACGTGCTCAAACCCTTTCAAGACCGCGAACTGCAAATCGCCATTGAGATTGCACTCTACAAACATCGCCTGGACCGCGAGCGCGACGCCTTGATTCTGGAACTTCAGGAGGCGCTGGCCAACATCAGGAAGCTGCAGACTCTCCTGCCCATCTGCGCCTGGTGCAAACGCGTCCGCGACGACAAGGGCTATTGGCAGGAAGTTCAATCCTACCTGGACGGACACGCGACCCACAGCGCCTGCCCCGATTGCGCCGCCAAACTCCTGGAGGAAGCCCACCAACTTCACTTCCCAGACCCCTCTGTCGGCGGAAGCGAACCCGCAAAATAAGCCGATCAAGAACGGGCCGGAGCATCCGCGGAACGTCACCGCGCCTGGATCTAATTTGGAATCGGCGTGAACAAAACCGCCGACCCGCGCTTTTGCTGCCGGAAATTGTGCTCGGCCGCAACCCTGTCGCAGACCTCTTCTTCCTTTTCGCCGCAAACATGATCCAATCGAAATGGCATCCGCTGGGATGCAAACTCCCGGCACTCTTGCTCCCATCCGGTGTGCTGTGTTGATGTCCAATTCATATAACCGACTGCGCCAGCATACATCGCGGCGTTCGTCCGCCGCAAGTCCACACTTGTTGTCAGCCGACATTCCGCCATATGGATTGACCCTGTGATTTAACTTGTGTTTCCAGCGCGCGCGGTGAATTATGCCTTGTGAATATTCTCATTGAAAACGCGGAGACCCTCGAGTTCCTGGCCAGCGAGGGACATTGGACAAAAACACCCGGCGAAGGCGCGAACTTTCCCACGACGCGAGCCGCCTGCGCGGCAGCCAAAAAAGAGCAGATCGGCAAGTTCAACATTGTCCGGTATTTCCCCGCCACGGAGCAATTCATCAATATGGATCACGGAACCGGCAAGGGCGCCTCATCCATCCCGGTGGCGTTGTAAGGAGCCGGGCAGTTTCCTTTTCGACACCTGGATCAAGCTTGAAGTGTCAAGACACGCGCTTGATCCGTCATAATTTATCTTTCTCAAAAGTCTCCGGCGCAATAACCCGCCCAAGCGAATCAGCCTGCACGTAACCGTAGGCCGCCTCCCCAGCTTCATCCTCGCGCCGGCACCGCCAATGCCACCACCCCGCTTTGATGAAGTCGCCCCGCTGGATCATTTGGAATTGAATCCGCTCTTCGCGCTCACATTTCGCGCGGTCTTCGGCAATCTCCTGCCCGCCTTCGAGTTCAGAAACAATTTCACTCATGCCGGAAGGTAGTGCCCGGTTGGCGATCGCGCTCACCATCTTTTGGCACTTCTTCACCATTATTGAGGCGTCAGCCTCGGCAAGCATCCAAAAAACGTTGAATGACGATCAAAAGGTTCCTATCGTGCAATTGCATGGCTGGCCTTTGTAAATGAACTCCGCCATTCCCACGTCCCGAGCTCCGGGCCGCGCCTCCGTTCGCTGGCTTAATCCCACCGTGCTCGGCATCGGTCTGGCGTCGCTCTTCAGTGATTGGTCGCATGAAACGGCCACCGCCGTCCTTCCCGCGTTCCTGGCGACGATGGGCGCCGCCGCCGCATGGCTGGGCCTCATCGAAGGCGTTTCCGACGGCTTTTCCAGTTTCGCCAAAATGGGTTCCGGCTTTTACACCGACAAGCTCCAACGGCGCAAACCAGTCGCCGTCGTCGGCTATCTCGTAACCGCGCTGGGAACAGCGTCTTATGGTTTGGCCACCGCCGCCTGGCACGTTTTGCTGGCGCGCTCCTGCGCCTGGCTCGGACGCGGCGTGCGCACGCCCGTGCGCAAGGCGTTGCTCGCCGGATCGGTCAATCGGGAAACCTACGGCCGCGCCTTTGGTTTTGAGCGGATGATGGATACGGTCGGGGCCATAGCCGGGCCTGCCACCGCCTTCTGGCTTCTCCGGGTTCTCAATCATCGCTATGGAACGCTCTTTGCCCTGACGCTGATCCCCGGCCTTCTGGCCGCCGCCCTGATCGCCTTTTTGGTCAAGGAGAAGGAGCGCAAGCCGGTCCCGCACATTTCACTGGGCCAACGATTGCGCCTCTTGCCGGCCGCCTACCGCCAAATGCTGCTCGGCGTCGGCTTGTTCGGCATGGGCGCATTCGCGCACACTCTGCTCATTCTTTTGGCCACGCAAAGATTGACTCCCCGCCTCGGCGCCCCCAAGGCCGTGAGCATCGCCGTGGGGCTTTACGTCCTGCATAATGTCTTTTATGCCGCGTTCGCCTTTATTGGCGGCTGGCTGGCCGACCGGTTTCCAAAAAACCGCCTGCTGGCCCTCGGCTACATGCTCTCAGCCGCCATGTCGGTGGCCATCATAATGCTGCCGGCCGGCTTCGGCGCGCTGGCGCTGATCTTCATTTTGGGCGGAACCAACGTCGCCCTCGAAGAAACACTCGAAGACTCCCTCTGTGCGGAACTCGCCCCCGAAGAACATCGCGGCCTGGCCTTCGGCGCGCTCGCCACGGTCAACGGCCTGGGCGATTTCACCTCCAGCATCATCGTCGGCGCCTTGTGGACGGTCTTTGGAACAGGGGTGGCCTTTGGTTACAGCGCGATCTTGTCCACAGCGGGCGCGCTGATGATCTGGCGCCTGCGCGCCCCGGCACCGTGAAGAATTTTGGCTTCGCTCAACGACGGCGGTGATGGCACAATGGCCCCGCCATGAACATTCATTCCAGCAGCCCGGCGCATCTGTTTCAACCGCTGACCCTCAAGTCGATCACCTTGCGCAATCGCATCGGCCTCTCTCCAATGTGCGAGTATTCGTCCAACGACGGAGTGGCGACCGATTGGCATCTGGTGCATTTGGGTTCCCGCGCCGTGGGCGGAGCGGGCCTGGTCATGGCGGAAGCCACCGCTGTTTCGGCCCAGGGCCGCATCACCCCCGGCGACGCCGGCATCTGGGCGGACAAACACGTCGAACCGATCTCGCGTATCAGTCGCTTCCTTAAGGAACACGGCGCCGTGCCCGGAATTCAGATCGCACACGCCGGCCGCAAAGCCTCCGCCGCGCGGCCTTGGGACGGAGGCGCGCACCTGGCGGACGCCGACGGCGGCTGGGAAACTATTGCACCCAGCCCGCTGGCGTTCGGGGGCGAATTGCCAAAGATCCCGCGGGCCATGACCGAGGCGGACATCGCATTGGTGCAAAGTGAATTTGCCGCGGCTGCCGGGAGGGCGCTGGCCGCGGGCTGCGAACTTCTGGAATTGCACGCCGCGCACGGTTACTTGATCCATGAATTCCTCTCGCCCCTGACCAACCGGCGCACAGATCGTTACGGCGGCAGCTTCGACAACCGCATTCGTTTCCTGCTCGAAACCACCCGCGCCGTCCGCGCCGTCTGGCCGGAGCGACTTCCCTTGGCGGCGCGCCTTTCCTGCACGGATTGGGTGGACAACGGCTGGGACATCGAGCAAAGCATCGAACTGGCGCGGCGATTGAAGGCGGAGGGAGTGGACCTGATCGATTGCAGCTCGGGCGGGACGGTGCCGGACGCGAAGATCCCCGTGGGGCCGGGTTATCAAGCCCCCTTTGCCGAACGGATTCGGCGCGAAGCGGGCCTGCCGACCGCCGCCGTCGGCTGCATCACCGAACCGACCCACGCGGACGAAATCATCCGCAACGGCCGGGCGGACATCGTGCTGCTGGCGCGGGAATTCTTGCGCGAGCCGTACTGGCCGCGCCTCGCCGCCAAAATCTTGGGGAAAAAAGACGCCGTGCCGGCTCCGATTCAGTACGGCCGGGCGTGGTAAGGAGTCGTAAATAGAGTCATTGCGCGGAACCTCGTTCTCCTTGCCCCGCCATCACGAATTCGTAGGTTGGAGCCAGTTGTCGGGGTCGAACCGACGACCTACGGTTTACAAAACCGTTGCTCTACCACTGAGCTAAACTGGCTAAAAGTCTTAACATAAACTACTTACAACCACACTTTTTGAGCCTATTTTCTATTTGCATACTCAATTTGTATATGGTATGTTTTTTCTGCCATGAAAACGACATTACCACCGCTCACCGAGCGCAAATCCAAAGCCGATGCTGACTGGCTCAAAACACCGTATCCCAATCTCATCCGATACAGACCCAGCGGAACATATTTTGGCAGAGTCCGGGTCAATGGCAAGTTGATTCGCCGCTCCCTCGAAACACATGTGTTGAGCGTGGCCAAGGTCAAGCTGTCCGATTTCCTGCAAGATTACCGGCGGCTGGCCATCAACAAAGGCGAATCGGTCAAGGGCGAGGTCATCATTGAGCTTTTCAGGAAGGAGATCGAGGACGACGCCAACAACCAGCCGCGCACCAAGCTCTACAAGCGGGAAGTCCTGATCGCCCTGAAAAAGACCTGGCCGGAGTTGTATTCGAGCGAGATTGCCAGAATTTCACAAAAGGACTGCAACGATTGGGCCGCCCGCCACGGCAAAGACTATAGTCCAACCCGGTTCAACGGCGCATTGGGCATCGTGCGCCGAATTTTCGACATTGCGGTGGAACATGGCTACCGGGTGGACAATCCAGCGAAGTTCGTGGATCGGCGGCGCGTAAAACCGAAGGAACTGCATTTGCCATCTCAGGCACAATTTCAGGAGATGGCAACGCACATTGAAACATCGGGCGCGGGCCAGGCAAAAGATTGCGCCAACCTGTTTCGATTTCTGGCTTTCTCCGGCGTGCGGATTGACGAGGCCCGGCATGTCCTTTGGAGCGACGTGAATTTCGAGAAGGGACTGCTTCACGTCCGAGTCACCAAAAACAGCAAGGCTCGGTGGATTCCGCTGAACAGCAGCCTGCGGCAATTGCTGGAAAAAATGCAGAGGGAGCAGCCGGGAGAATTGCCAGACAAACCCGTGATGCAAGTTTTCGAGTGCCAAAAATCCATAGACCGTGCCGCGAAGCTGGCCGGGGTGAAACGCATCACCCACCACGACCTGCGCCATTTATTCGCCACGCGCTGCATTGAGTCCGGCGTGGACATCCCGACCGTTTCACGTTGGCTTGGTCATCAGGACGGCGGTGCGCTCTGCATGAAAACCTACGGCCACCTGCGAGACGAGCACAGCGCCAACGAGGCGAAGAAGGTTGCATTTTAGCAGTGCCGTCGCCGTGCCCGTGATCACTTACGAGAAGCCGCCGTTCTTGCGGCCTTGTTTGCTTTGCTGGCAAGCCAGGCATCTCTCTTCTGTCCATCTGCCAACTCAATCAGATTCGCCAGCGGGTCGGTAATCGCAACGATTGCTGCCTCATATTGCGGATTTGATGTGTTCGGGTCTGCGTTAATAAAATTCGGAAGGTCTTCGCTTGTCAATTTGGAATAGCGTATCGAATTCGCTCGAAAGGCTTCCAACTGACCGGCCCTTATGTCAAGTAAAACATGCGCTGCCTGCTCCTGGAGAGGTCGTACCGAATTCCGGTGAACGTCCCAAATTTTGTCTTTCGGAGCCGCTTCAATTTCAAAGCGAACCAATTCCACAACCGCCCGAAATTTTCGTTTTCGCTCCTTCCCTTCCCGCATCAAAGCAAACCAATGCGTAAGAAGCGAACCGAGAATTGCGCCAACAAACGTCGCTATTAGAATCTTCAACATACCTTGACCCGACAACAATTAAGAAGCTTCCATTTCGTAGTTTCTGAAATGCCAATCACTCCGGAATCACGACTCTCATTCTGCCCCTGTACCCCCAAGCCCGAAATCCTGCATATCGATATTGCACTGTCGCAGAAGCTGAGTCACTGCAGGGTCGTGAAGCAAGTCCTGCAGCTGAGGACGGAAATCCTCCAAGTAGGACGCTCCGTCGTTGCCAACGGCGATGTAATATGCAGTCGATACCAGATCTAAGGTTAACCCGGCGATATCGATCATTAGCAGCCTCGCGTAAAGTCCGCGGAGCCATATTCGCGCCTCACGCGCGCGCTCACTACAGGGTCCAGCGATTGCGGGCCGGCCCATCGCTTTATTAACGGCTTCAAGGAGGGTATCCGGCCGATCAAAGGCCGTCGCCAGACCTAAACCGACGAGTGCAGCCCGGCGCCTCGGCAAAGGGACGTCGAGCAAGACAGTCCTGATGTCCACCGACATGTACGCCGCCTTGTGGGCGAACCGGTTCCTAAGGAAGTTCAGGTTTACGAGGAAGCTTCGCCATGTCTCGCCGCCTCTCAAAAATGGGAGTTGAAATGCCGCTTCGACTTTGCGGGCAAAAGTGCTGTAGTGGTCGATGGTGCCATCGGCACCTCGCCGCTCAACCAATTGTGCCAGAGCGCACTCGAAGACGCAGTGCAGTTTCAATACGAATGACCAATCATTAGGCTCTCGCAGGAGCAAGTAAAAAGAAGTTGGCGGCATCCCGAGATTCATTTCCGCCAACGAAACCGACTCGGAGACGTTCGGGGCGATCATTTTGTCAGGCTACCTGGGTTGGACACTTAAACCGCCGCTCCAATTGAAGCGTCACCGGCTAGTACGAATGAGTACGTATTCATAAACAAGGAAGGCTTGTTAGTACAGCACCTTAGCGTACTGGTCCTTGAAGACAGAAACGTCAACAAGGCCTTTCTCCTGTACACGCAGATAAAGTTGAGCGCCGCGCTGCGTGACGTTAAACTTGACTTGCGGGCCACCACATTTTCGCAACCCGTGTGTGTCCAGAAACTCTTGGGGAAGACCGAGGGTAAACAGACCTTTGCCGTTCGCGTCGCAAAGGAGAGCAGCGTTTTGGAAGGATCCCTCTGGCAAGCCAAGAAACCAGTGGTCGCTGCGACGGCTATTTTCCATTCCATAGGCAATCCCCACGCTGTCCCCGGTTGCATTTCGATATATGGAACCTCGAATTGGCTTTACGTTATACCCTTCGCGCAAACGCGCTTCAACCCATTCAGTGCGGGCTTTTTCGCCTCGTGCCTTTGCAGATGCCACGTCACGATACGGCGGGTCCGCTGGTGGCTTCGTCGGAGTATTTGGACCAGGTCCAACATTTCGGCCATGATCGGTGCCACCAGCCAGGACCTGCAGTTCCCGCTGCATTATCTGATACCTCTCCGCAATCGCTTTCAGGCGGCGCAAGCGTTCTGTTGCGGTTAACACCTTCTCTGCGTCGTGTTGACGGGTGGCGTTGTCGATTTCCACCCAAACCTGCCCGATCACTGCTTCAAGCTCGCTCCACGCCATCCCGTGCGCTTTGTCATTTCGTTCATTCATATTAATTATAGTGTTCTCAGAATCGGATACAGTCTCATATTGATTCGCTGGATTTGCAAGATTTTCTTTGAAAAATTTTCGTTGGCCGCTCCAGAACCGCAAACCGCTTATTACCAAAGGATTGCCACGATACAACCCAAGCGCGGAGGCAAAGTAGCGATTGGTTGGGGGCCGTCTTGGGGCAAACAATCGCGATGCGCCGCGCGGCGCTGGAGCGCAGGAGCAACCTGACTTGGTCAGCAACGCCCGACAGCACGGCGAGTGTGAAAGGTTCAAACGCCCTGCCGCCTTGCCAAGCGAACCAGCCTCTAAAAGCAAAGTCTTTGCAGGCGGCCACCAACCCGCAACGCTGGACGCTGCGGCACGCGCGCGAATCACTAGTCCGTCCCGGCGCGAATTCGTTGTCCCTTCGGACAGGGCTCAGACAACAGCCGGATAAACATCGGCCATAGATCGGACAAGAACCAGACACGAATCGGATGGGTTCGGATGGCAGTCTGGACGTTGTCTGAGACAGGTCGGATGCCTGTCCAATTCTTGTCGGATACGTGTCTGACAAAATCCTCTAAGCTTGCTTAGAGGTAAGGCGTGCCATGAAAAATGAACGAGCCATCAGCCACAGCATGGTGGAGGCATCGTGCGCCAACAGTGCAACTTTGCGGTGCGTCTGCGCGTTCAACAGCGGCTGTTTGGCCGCGATTCAGGCAGCAGCCCTTGGGTCGGGAAGGCAATCCGCCATCGAGCAGCCTACGATCACGGCAACGAGCAGATTCATCACCGGCCAAAGGCGGGGTAAGTGTCATACCCCAAAACTCATATTATGGCCGCTCACTTGGCATACAGAAGAAACTGGCATCGCGGCCAACTACGTGGTAAAAGAAGAGCATGAAGACGATCCATGCAGTCTATGAAAGCGGCGTGTTCCGACCGCTGGAAGCAGTCGAACTGCCGGAGCGCACTGAAGTGGAGTTTGAGCCACGGCCGGTTGCTCAACAGGAGGATCACAACGGCCATCTGGACGGCATTTACGCCATATTGGGCGAGCGTTACCAATCCGGCGAACACGATGTGGCCGCCCGCCATAATGAGCACCAGCCATGACCGTGTTTTTGGACACGGTTGGTCTCTTGGCCGTCTGGGATGAGAGCGATCAATGGCATCGTAGGGCGCAGGCGTGTTTTTCGGAATTGTTGGGGGCTCGGGTGGATTTGGTCACAAGCAGCTTCGTCCTGCTCGAATGCGGCAACGCTGCCGCGCGCAGGCCATACCGCTCCACAGTCAGCCGATTGCGCAAGCAGATGGAGCCAGGGCATCATCTAATCGTGCCGACCGTCGAGGACTGGAATGCCGCGTGGTTGGCCTACGAGCGTGGTGAGGCTGACAGCGCTGGCATTGTGGACCAGGTCTCGTTCACGATCATGCGGCGGCTGGGAATATCCAAGGGATTTACCAATGATGGGCACTTCCGGGCGGCTGGATTTGAGACGCTGTTTTAAGATCGTCAGAAATTTGTATATCGCTTTTGGATACGGGTTGGGGTTTTTGGGGCAAAACGGAGCCAGCCATAGCAATCGCGAATTCGGGAATACCCTCGTAAACACAGGTGAAATCAAGCGTTGCCAAAGAAGGCAAAGGGTTGGGTTAGAATTACAAAACCGTTGCTCTGCCACTGAGCTAAACTGGCTGAAGGATTTCTCAAACCCAGCAACCCTCATTTTGGCAGACTTCGCCACATTCGCAAGCCGATTCGCCGCGACTGTAGTTGTTATCCACACCGGTGAATGACAAGTTGGCTGGTTTGGCGCGGCGACTTCGATTGGGGCAGGCGGTCCCAGAAGCGGCGCTGGCTCGCCAGTCGCACAAAAAATGCGGCTTGCCCGCGGCGCGGCAAGAGAATTGCTTAATGAGTGCGAATGCGTTGTTGTCATCCCAACGGAACGAAAGCCCTGGACGTGAGATGGAACTATTCGGGGCTCGCCCTCATCCTAACCTTCTCCCCCTGGGAGAAGGAAAAGCAGGCGCGCGGTTCTGGCGTTGCGAAGGAGCGTCCGGCAAATCCAGTCGCGTCCTTTTGCGGTTGGACGGTGAATGATTCTCCCTCTGGTGGCTTGTCCCGCCATAGCCGCCAGGCGACGGCGGAAGGAGAGGGCAGGGGTGAGGTCGAGCCCCGAAGAATTCCGCCTCACACTCGGGAGCTTGGAACCGCGGGATTGGGCTGGATTTCAGCCTTCCGGGCGGGTATGGTTGACGTGTCTGGAATTGGCGTTGTCAGGTTAGATTTGGACAGGGTGCGCAAAACGAAGCTGGCGATCTCATGTTGCGAAAATATAATCACGACGGTTTCTTTGATGAAATGATGGATGCGGAGGGCGAGATTCGCCCCCATTACCGCCAGTTTGGCGCTTTGTTTGAAACCCTCAAGCGCGATGAGTTCGAGGACAAGCGCCGCTCTGTCGATCTGGCCTTTCTGCGCCAGGGCATCACCTTCAACGTCTATGGCGATTCGCAGGGGATGGAGCGGATTTTCCCCTTCGACCTCATTCCGCGCATCATCCCCGCCCGCGAATGGGAACACCTCGAGCGCGGCCTGGTGCAACGCATCACCGCTCTCAACCTTTTTCTGCGCGATATTTATCACGACCAGAAAATCGTCAAGGACGGCGTCATCCCGCCGTTCTACGTTCTTTCCGGCAAGCATTTTCGGCGCGAGTTCGCCAATTTCAACGTTCCCAAGGACATCTACATCCATGTGTGCGGGACGGACCTGATTCGCGGGGCGGATGGGGCCTACATGGTGCTGGAGGACAACGGGCGATGTCCCAGCGGCGTGAGCTATGTGCTGGAGAACCGCCGGGCGATGAAGCGCAGTTTCCCGGACTTGTTCGAGAGGATCGGCGTGAGGCCGGTTGACCAGTATCCGGCGGAACTGTTGAAGATGCTGCAATATATCGCGCCGGCGGGCGTGCCGAACCCGACGATTGTATTGTTGACTCCTGGCGCCGCCAACAGCGCCTATTTCGAGCATACTTACCTGGCCCGCCAGATGGGCATCGAAATTGTCGAGGGGCGGGATTTGGTGGTGACCGACAGCCGGGTCTATATGCGCACGACCAAGGGCTTGCAGGCGGTGCATGTGATCTACCGGCGGATCGACGATGATTTTCTCGACCCGACTGTTTTCCGGGCGGACTCGATGCTGGGAGTGCCGGGCCTGGTTCACGCGTATCGCGCGGGGCACGTCTCGCTGGCCAATTCCATTGGGACGGGCATTGCGGACGACAAGGTGATGTATTATTTCGTGCCGCGGATGATCAAGTATTACCTGGGGGAGGAGCCGATCCTGGCCAATGTGCCGACTTACCTGGCCAGCGAAGAGTCGGACAAGAAGTACATCCTGGAGAATCTCCCCAAACTGGTGGTCAAGGCCGCCAACGAATCGGGCGGCTACGGCATGTTGATGGGGCCAAAGGCCTCGGCCAAGGAGATCGAGTTTTTCCGCGAACGCATCCAGGCCGACCCGCGCAATTACATCGCCCAGCCCATGATCGCGCTTTCCCGCCATCCGACCCATGTTGAAAGCGACCTGTTCGAGGGACGTCACATCGACCTGCGCCCCTATATCATCTGCGGGGAGAAGACGACCATTGTTCCGGGCGGCCTGACGCGCGTGGCGCTGCGGGCGGGTTCGCTGGTGGTCAATTCCTCGCAGGGCGGCGGCAGCAAGGACACCTGGGTGCTTTACGGAGACGAATAATGTGTTGAGGTGCGTTGCCAATTGTCTTTACAATGAACAATATGTTGAGCCGCGTTGCCAATTGTCTTTACTGGATGTCGCGCTATATCGAGCGCGCGGAGAACATCGCCCGCATGGTGGATGTCAACCTCCAGTTGCTGCTGGACTATCGCGATCTCAACGACGAGAGCCTCTTGGACCATTGGATGCCCGTCGTGCAGAGTAACGGCGAGGAGGAGGCCTTCCTGCGGCTCCACAAGAAAGCCACCGGCCGGACCGTGACGGAGTTTCTGGTCTTTCAGTTGGAGAACCCCAATTCGATTGTCTCCTCAATTGTCCAGGCGCGTGAGAACGCGCGCATGGTGCGGGACCAGATCACGATGGAGTATTGGGAGGAACTCAACCGGCTCTATTTGTTTGTCCGTTCACCTGAAGCGCGCAAAGTGTGGCGGCAAAGCCCCAGCGAATTCTTCCAGCAGATCAAGGAGGCGTCGCTCCACTTGGTGGGCATCGGCTACGCGACGATCCTCCACAACGAGGGTTGGTGGTTTTCCCAGGCTGGCAAGTTCATCGAGCGGGCGGACAAGACCTCGCGCATCCTGGACGTGCGCTACGAGAGCCTCCCGGAACGGGGCGTGCCCAAGAGCGTCAGCCAAACCGAAGCGCTGGGCTGGCAGGCGGTCCTGCGGTCGTGCAGCGCGTGGGACGCGTACAAATCGCTGCATGGGGCCGAAGTGCATCCGCGGCTGGTGGCGGATTTCCTCCTCTTCAACGAGGATTTTCCCCGCTCGGCGCGTTTTTGCGTGGGGGAATTGAACGCGGCTCTGCGCCACATCTCCGGCGTGCCCAGCGGGCGCTTTTGCAACGACGCCGAAAAACTCGCCGGCCGCCTGGAAGCCGAGTTGCAATTCAGCACTGTGGATGAAATTTTCGAGCAGGGTCTGCACGGCTATCTGGACCAATTTCAAACCAGACTCAACAACGTCGGCAACGCGCTCTTTGACGCCTACATCTTCCAGGAGTTTTCCAACGAAGGCGCCGAAATGATGATTCAACAGGAAGAACAGCAACAACAGCGCAAAGAAGCGTCTTGAAAGCCAAATCATGTCCATTCATGTCGCCCTCCATCATCGCACCGCCTACCTCTATGACCGGCCCGTCAACCTCGGCCCGCAGGTGGTGCGGCTTCGGCCCGCCCCGCATTCGCGCACGCGCATTTTGAGTTACTCGCTGCGCGCGCTGCCCGCCCAGCATTTCATCAATTGGCAGCAGGACCCCCAGGCCAATTACCTGGCCCGCCTGGTTTTCCCCGAAAAGACCAGTCAATTCGAAATCGAAGTCGATCTCGTGGCCGAAATGGCCGTCTTCAACCCATTCGATTTTTTCCTCGAACCCGAGGCCGAGCGAATGCCCTTCGCTTACGCGGCCGCGCTGGATCACGAACTGGAGCCGTTCCGCCTCAAATGCGCGTTGACCCCGCGCTTCCAGGCCCTCCACGAGGAGATCATCGCGGATTTGCGCGGCAAGCAAGGGGACGCACGCCCGCGCACGATTGATTTTTTGGTCGGCGTCAACCAGCGCCTCTGCCGGGACATCAAGTACCTCATCCGCCTGGAGCCGGGCGTGCAGGCGCCGGAGGAAACCCTCGCCAAGGCCAGCGGTTCGTGCCGCGACTCGGCCTGGCTGCTGGCGCAATTGTTCCGCCACTCCGGCCTGGCCACACGGTTTGTCAGCGGCTACCTTATTCAATTGACTCCCGACGTCAAGGCCCTCGACGGCCCCGTCGGCGCCTCGGCCGATTTCACCGACCTCCACGCATGGTGCGAAGTTTATTTGCCCGGCGCGGGCTGGATCGGTCTGGACCCGACTTCCGGCCTGCTGGCGGGGGAGGGGCACATTCCGCTGGCGGCCACGCCCGATCCGCAAAGCGCCGCGCCCATCACCGGCCAGGTGGACGAGTGCGAATGCAAACTCGCCTTCGAGATGAAGGTCACGCGTATCTTCGAATCGCCCCGCGTCACCAAGCCTTACTCGGACGAACAATGGGCGGCGATGGATAAACTGGGCCGCCAGGTCGATGCCGATTTGAAACGCCACGATTGCCGGCTGACGATGGGCGGCGAGCCGACGTTCGTCTCCAGCGACGACCGTGAGGGCGAGGAATGGAACACCGCCGCCCTGGGCCCGTCGAAGCGCAAACTGGCCGACGACCTCATGCGCCGGCTCAAGAAGCGCTTCAGCAAAGGCGCCCTCCTGCACTATGGCCAGGGCAAATGGTATCCCGGCGAATCCCTGCCGCGCTGGGCCTTTGCGGCCTATTGGCGCAAGGACGGCCAGCCGCTCTGGGTCAACGAAGAATTGTTCGCGCTGGAAACCAAAAACTACGGCCACGGCGAAAAGCAGGCCGAGGTGTTCATCCAAACTCTGGCCCGCCGCCTTGGCTGCGGCGCCCAATGGATCATGCCCGCTTTCGAGGATGCATGGTATTATTTGTGGAAAGAGCGCCGCCTGCCCGTCAACTCGGACCCGTTCAAATCCAATCTCAAGAATCCGGAAGACCGCGCGCGCCTGGCCAAAGTCTTCGAGCAGGGCCTGGACAAAGTCGTTGGTTACGTGCTGCCCCTGCAACGCGCCCCGGCCGGCCAGCCGCCCTGCTGGATCAGCGGACCGTGGTTTCTGCGGCCCGAACGATGCTATTTGATTCCCGGAGATTCACCCATCGGCTTCCGGCTCCCGCTTGACTCCATGCCCGCCGTCAGCCCCGGGGATTTTACGCATATCTTTGAGGTGGACCCTTTTGCCCACCGCGCGCCACTGCCGCCGCGGACGGCAAAGGATTTGCAGCGCATCGCGGCCCCTCCCTGGAGCGACTCGCGCCGGCAGACGGATGAAATGCGGCGCATGGCCCAAGGCGTTCGCGAGCAAGGACCACCGCGCGAGCCGGGGGCGGACCCGTTGCGCGCGCCCGCCCAGGGGGAATCCGCCTGGTGGATCGCCCGCACCGCCTTGTGCGTGGAAAGCCGGCAAGGCCGCCTGCACGTCTTCATGCCCCCGGCCCGCGCCCTGGAAGATTATCTGGACTGCATCGCCGCCGTCGAAGACACCGCCCAGGAACTGGATATGCCGGTCGTCATCGAAGGCTACACGCCGCCACGCGATCACCGGCTGGACGTTCTGCGCGTAACGCCGGACCCCGGTGTCATCGAGGTCAATCTGCATCCGGCGTCGTCTTGGGACGAATTGGTGGATCAAACCGAGGGCCTTTACGAGGAAGCGCGCCAGGCGCGGTTGAGCACCGAGAAATTCATGCTCGACGGACGCCATTCGGGCACGGGCGGGGGCAATCACCTGGTGCTGGGCGGCCCGACGGCGGAGGATTCGCCTCTGTTGCGGCGGCCCGATCTGCTGCGCTCGCTGCTGAATTACTGGCAGAACCACCCCTCGCTCTCCTTTCTTTTCAGCGGCCTCTTCATTGGCCCGACCAGCCAAAGCCCGCGCGTGGACGAAGCGCGCAACGATTCGCTTTCCGAATTGGAAGTCGCCTTCCGGCAATTGCCCCAGGGAGCCGCCGGGGAACTCCCGTTCTGGCTGGGAGACCGCCTGTTCCGCAACCTGCTGGTGGACGCCAGCGGCAACACGCACCGGGCCGAATTCAGTATTGACAAACTTTACCCGCCCGAAACCGGCGGCGCGCGGCTGGGCCTGCTGGAATTGCGCAATTTTGAAATGCCGCCCCATCCCCGCATGAGCCTGGCCCAGCAACTGTTGCTCCGCTCCCTGGTCTCCCGATTCTGGCGCAAGCCTTACGCCCAGACCCTGGTCCACTGGGGCGCCGACATCCATGACCGGTGGATGCTGCCGCATTTCGTCTGGGGCGACTTCCGCGACGTCCTCGAAGACCTGCGCCATCACGGCTACTCGCTGGAACCGGATTGGTTCGGCCCGCATTTCGAGTTCCGTTTTCCGCAGTACGGCGACCTGGACGTTCGCGACATGCATGTGGAAATCCGCCACGCGCTCGAACCGTGGCACGTTTTGGGCGAGGAAGGCGGCCCCGGCGGCACGGTCCGCTACGTCGATTCCTCCCTTGAACGCGTCCAAATCAAGGCGCGGGGACTGACCGACACGCGCCATGTCATTACCGCCGGCGGCTGGGCGCTGCCGCTGCACCCCACGGGCGTCAACGGCGAATATGTCTGCGGCTTGCGCTATCGCGCCTGGCAGCCGCCCAACGCGCTGCATCCGACCATCAAGGTTCACGCCCCGCTGGTCTTCGACGTGGTCGATACATGGAACCAGCGCAGCGTGGGAGGCTGTACCTATCACGTCTCCCATCCGGGCGGCCTGAGCCACACGACGTTCCCCGTCAACGCCTACGAGGCCGAGAGCCGCCGCCTGGCACGCTTCTTCCGCCAGGGCCACACCCCCGGTCCGATGGAGCCGCGCCGGCCGGAACCAAACCCCCAATCCCCCTTCACCCTGGACCTGCGCCGGGTGTAATTTGCGCCCGCAAACATCCGCGGAAATGGTAGCCGAGGCTAACGCGCCGCGCAGCACTTTGTTCTCCAGGGGCGTCACGAACCCTGTGGATTAACCTCCACTTTGGACCTCGACTCAACCACGTCATACCAATGCCGCACTCATCGTCCGATGCCTCTATGGCCCGTAATGCATTTCCAAAAAACAGTTTGCGTTTGGGCGGGGGTCTGGTAGGTTCCAATCCCTATCGGCGTCCATCGCCGGGGGGCAACGGCCTCAAATCCGCGCCTGAGTCGGCGCGGGCGGCCATAATAACACTGAACGTAATCCCGTGTTCCGCGGGATGGTTCGCTCCGCGACGCGGATCGGACTTCTAACAAAAGGAAAAAGAGTGATCAGCATAGGCATTAAGGAATTACTGGACGCCGGCGTCCATTTCGGGCACCAGACCAGGCGTTGGAACCCCAAGATGAAGCCCTTCATCTTCGACGCCCGCAACGGCATCCACATCATCGACCTGAGCAAGAGCCTTGTCCAACTGGAGACGGCTTGCGACTTTCTTCGCGGTGTCGTCAGCAAAGGCGGCAACGTCCTGTTCGTGGGGACCAAGAAACAGGCCCAGGAAGCGGTCAAGGAATCTGCAAAGGCCTGCGGGCAACTCTACGTCACCGAACGCTGGCTGGGCGGGACCCTGACGAATTTCAACACCATCAAGCGTTCCATCGCCCGCCTCAAACAAATCGAGAAGTGGGAGACCGACGGCACCATGGGCAATTACGTCAAACAGGAGCAGTCGATGTACCGCCGCGAGGCGGCCCGCCTCTTCAAGAACCTGGATGGCATCCGCTCGATGGACAAGTATCCCGCCGCGCTGTTTGTCGTCGATATCAAGCGCGAGCACAACGCCGTCGCCGAAGGCCGCCGCTTGAAAATTCCCATGGTCGCCATCGTCGATACCAACTGCGATCCCGAGCTGGTCGATTTTCCCATTGCCGGCAACGATGACGCCATCCGCTCAGTGCGCCTGATCTTGCAGACTGTGGTACAGACCATCACGCAGGCGCGGGCCGAATACGAAGCCAAATACGGACGGCGCAAGGCCGAACAAGGCGAGGAAGCCCAGGCTGCCGCCGCCGCTCCGGCCCCGGCGGACCCCGCTCTGGTCAGCACGCTGGCCACCCCGGCGCCGTCCGGCGCCGTCCCAATCCCTACACCAGCGGTCGCTCCCGCAACTCTCTAAACCTTCAACAATTTATTATTTGAATCATGGCTGATTTTACCGCCGCGGATGTTGCCCGGTTGCGCGAAGCGACCGGCGCGGGCTTGATGGACTGCAAAAAAGCATTGCTGGAATCCAAAGGCGGCTTCGATGCCGCCGTCGATATCCTGCGCAAACGGGGCAGCGCCTCGGCCGCCAAGAAGGCCTCGCGCGCCACCAAGGAGGGCGTCATCGCTCAATACATCGCGCCCGGAGCGCGGGCGGGCGTGCTCGTGGAGATCAACTGCGAAACCGATTTTGTCGCCCGGAACGAGAGCTTCCGCGCATTTTGCGACGACTTGGCGCGCAAGCTCACCGGCGGCGCGACACTCCAGGGGTTGGAAGCGGAGCGGGTCGCGGCTGTGGCACGGATCGGCGAGAACATTCAATTGCCGCGTTTTACGCGCTTTGAAGTGAGCGGGCAGGGGATTGTCGCGGCCTACATCCACACGGGGGCCAAGGTGGGAGTGTTGGTGGAAGTGGGCGCCGGCAAAGAGGCGACGGTCGCCAGCGAGGAGTTCAAGCAATTGGTGCGCGACATCACGCTGCAAATCGCCGCGGGCAACCCCTCGGTCATTTCCCGCGAGCAGGTGCCGCCCGCGACCGTGGCGAAGGAAAGGGAAATCGCGGCTGAACAAGTCAAAAACAAGCCGCCGCAAGCCATCGCCAAGATCGTCGAAGGCAAGCTGGAGAAGTTTTTTCAGGGCGTCTGCCTGGTGGACCAGGGGTTTGTCAAACGGAATTCCGAAGTGTCCGTCAAGGAACACATCGGCGGCATTGCCAAGCAACTGGGCGATGAGATTGTCGTCCGCCGTTTCGCGCGCTTCCAGGTGGGCGAAAGCCTCGCCGCTTGATGCGCGGAGTCTCCGCTGGTGGCACGGGTTTGCCAACCCGCGTCTCACACTCGCGGACGGCCGCGTGAGGGCAGGGGGCGTCTGGAGGCGTGGAATTAGCAGGCTGACAGTTGCGCTGGCGGCAGGGGATGCGGCATATTGAGGCCGCGCGGTTGCGTGTAGCCGCGGAACAATGAAGAAACCATCGATTGCGATCATTTTTCTCACGGTCTTGATGGACCTGGTGGGGTTTGGGCTGATCCTGCCCCTGCTGCCCATTTACAGCGACAGTCTCCACGCGCCGGGCTGGATGATTGGGGTGATCATGGGGTCTTACTCCTTGATGCAGTTTATCTTCTCGCCCATTTGGGGGCGGCTTTCGGACCGGGTGGGGCGGCGTCCCATTTTGCTGGGGAGCACGGCGTGCGCCTGTCTATCGTACGTGATTCTTGCCGTTGGCTCCGGGATGTCGGGACACGCCGCGCTGCTGGTGATTCTCTTATCCCGGCTCTTCGCCGGGATATGCGGGGCCAACATTACTGTCGCCCAGGCCTACATTGCCGACATCACGCCTCCGGAGAAACGGTCGGCCCGGATGGGATTGATCGGCATGGCCTTTGGCCTGGGCTTCATCCTCGGACCCGTGCTTGGCGGGTTGAGCAGCAAATACATCGGACCGCAGGCGCCGGGTTGGACGGCCGCCGTGTTGTCCGGGCTGAACTTTATTTTGGCGTATGTGATTTTGGTGGAAAGCTGGCGGCCGTCGGAGCACTCGCTCACGCAACGGCCCCATGTTGAGCAGTGGCTTCACATCCTGCGCGCGCCGCGGCTCAATTTGCTCATCGGCATTTTCTTTCTGGCGACCTTTTGTTTCACCTGCTTTGAAACAACCGTCGGGCTGCTGGTCATCCAGAATTTTCATATTGATAAAAAGGCGGCCCTTGGCACGGCGTCCTGGCTGATCGCCTACTGCGGAGTGGTGGGCGCGGCGGTGCAGGGGGGCGCCATAGGACGGCTTGTCAAGATGATGGGCGAGCCGAAATTGATCGCCCTGAGTCTGTTTCTCGCCTCCATCGGCATCGGCATCATTCCCTATTTGCGCTCGTGGGGGTGGCTGCTGGCGGGTTTGGCCGTTTTTTCCATCGGCTCCAGCCTGACGCGTCCGCCGGTCTTCGGGATGATCTCCATGCTGACGCCCGCGAACGAGCAAGGGGCGACGCTGGGGGTGGCGCAGGGCGTGGGCAGTCTGGCGCGAATCGTCGGCCCGATTTTCGCGGCGACCTTGTTTTTCCAGACGGCCCCGCTGCCCTACATGATCTGCGCCGTGCTTTGCTTTCTGACGTCGGTTGTGACGTTGCAATACTTGACACACATTCCGCCCGCCGCCTCGTAGCCGGGGCTGGGGGCGCGCCTCAACTAAATGAGATGCGATCCGGGGCCGGCCGGGGCGTTTGCAATCGGGCGCGGAAGGATTACTTTCCGTGATGGACCGGTTGCAACAGGCTCTGGATCGATTTGATTCCGAGAACGCGCGTGATCCGAACGTGGAGATTGCCGGCGGCGCGGGTCATCCGCGCGAATTGCTTTACGCGCGGCGGCTGACAGCATGGGTGCTGAAGCTGGAGCCGGAAGCGTCCGAGAGCCTGCGGCTGGCGGCGCGCTGCCAGCACCTCTGCCGCTGGATGATTCCGCGGGAATCCCAGCCGATGACGCGGGCCGGCTACTTGCGCTGGCGCGCCGAGTTGAAGGAGTTTCACGCGCGCCGTTCCGGTGAGATTCTGCGGGCGGTGGGTTATGGCGAGGAGATGATTGGCCGGGTGGGGGACTTGAATCTCAAGAAGAATTTTCCGGCGGACGCGGAGAGCCGGGTTTTGGAAGACGCGCTCTGCCTGGTTTTCCTGGAATTTCAATTCGCAGACCTGGCCGGGCGGACGGATGAGGGGAAAATGATCAACGCGACGAAAAAGGTCTGGCAAAAGATGACCCCGGCGGCGCGCGAACGGGCGCTGGAGTTGCCGATGAGCGCGAGGGAGAGGCGGTTGCTTGAACGCGCGTTGGCCTGAGGGGTGTGGTCGGAATGACCTTCGTCATTTTCCCCCGGCGGTTTGACGGCGCGCCTTGCAAGTGATATACCAGCCCGACTTTTCTTTGTGAAGTCGCGCAATCTGTGGTACGCAGGCCTGATCCTGCTGGTCGTGCTGGCGGTGGTCGTCCGCCTCCGCCTGCTGGCACTGCCCTTGGAACGGGATGAAGGGGAGTTCGCCTACGCCGGCCAATTGATCCTGCAAGGAATCGCGCCGTACAAACTGGCCTTCAACATGAAGATGCCCGGAACGTACGCGGATTACGCGGTTCTGATGGCGGTGTTTGGCCAGAGCGCGACGGGGCTTCATCTGGGTTTTTTGTTTGTCAACCTGGGAACGATCTGGCTGCTGTTCCTGCTGGCCCGCCGGCTGCTGGAGGGGGTGGCGGTCCCGGTCTGTTGCGCCACGTATGTTTTGCTCTCGCTCAGCCCGGCGGTTTTGGGACTCGAGGGCCACGCGACGCATCTGGTGGTGATCCACGCGCTGGGCGGCTTGTTGCTGTTGCTGCGCGCCCGGCGCACGGGGAAAGCGGCGGCGCTGTTTCTGAGCGGGCTGCTTTTTGGCCTGGCGTTTTTGTGCAAACAACCGGGTCTGTTTTTTGGCGTCTTTGGCGCCGCGTTACTGGTGCGCGACGCGTTCGCCGCGCGATCGGTTTCCTGGCGGTTGTGCGCCCGGAATCTCGCCTGGTTCAGCCTGGGCCTGGTTGTGCCGCTGGCGCTGACGGGCCTGATTCTCTGGCGGGCGGGCGTGTTCGCGCGCTTTTGGTTTTGGACGGTCGAATACGCGCGGGTTTATGGCGGCTTTCAGTCGCTGCCCGACGGGCTGGAGCGGTTGAGCGAGTTTTTCGGGGCGGGAATCGACCGATGGTATTACCTGGCGGGAGCGCTGGCGTTGCTGGGGATGGTCTGGAGGAAGAGCGGGGCGGAGCGGCAGTTTTTTTTCGCGGCTCTGTATGGATGTTCATTTCTGGCGACGGCGGCGGGGCTGTATTTTCGGCCGCACTATTTCATACTCATGCTGCCGGCGGCATGCCTGCTGATCGGGGACGCGGCGGCGTGGCTGGAAGGGACGCGGGGGCGGTGGGCGCGCGCGGCGGGGGCGGGGCTGTTCGTGGCGGCGGGCGGCTGCCTGATCTGGCAGAACCGGGCCGTGTGGTTTGAGCTGCCGACGGCGGCGGCCAACAAGGCGATTTACCCGCCGGAAGTGTTTATGGAAGCGCAGGAGGTGGGAAAGTATATCCGCGAACATTCGGCGCCAGAGGACGAAGTTGCGGTGCTTGGGTCGGAACCGGAGATTTACTTTTACGCGCAAAGGCACTCCGTCGATGGCTACATCTACATGTATGATTTGGTAAGGGACCAGCCTTACGCGTCGGAGATGCGGCGGGAATTCAGGGAGGATGTCGAAAGGCGCCGGCCGCGGTACCTGGTCCTGGTGAACGCGGACTTTTCATGGATGAAATGGTCGCAGGAGGCGCTGCCCTTTGTGGATTGGGTCAAGGGGTATCCGGGCGAGTTCTATGACTTGGCCGGCTTGGCGGCGGTTTACCCAACCAGCAGCGCCTATTTCTGGGATGCGGAGGGGATGGCGCGGCATTTGAACACGCCGACGTCCGTTTTGATTTTCCGGCGGAAGCCGGGCCGGTGACATTTGAGCTTTGCTCCGGCGAATTTGAAACTAAGCTAGTGGGAATGACCGATACAGAGTCCAGTTTGCCGTTGTGGCCGTTTCTGGCGGCGGACGCGGTTTTATTGACGGCCGGGGGGCTGCTTTTGTGCCTGGGGCACAGGCCTTTGCTATGGTGGGAAGCCTCGTTGATGGCCGCCTGCGTGGCGGGAGCGGCGGGGAGCATGGTGGCCCCGTTTTTGCGCCGCGACAGCGACGCGCAATCCCTGGCCCAGGCGCGGCTTCTGGCCGACGCGATGGGTCAACTGCAAAAACTCGAGCCGCTGGCCGCCTACATCACCACCGCGACCAACCAATGGCGCGAATACCAGGAGCAAACCGCCCAGACCGCCGCTGGCGCCAAAGCGGTGGCCGACGCCATGTCCGTCGAAGTCAAAGCCGTTGGCGAATTCCTGCAAAAAATGAATGATGGCGAAAAGGCGCACTTGCGTCTGGAAACCGAAAAGCTGCGCCGCGCGGAGCAGGAATGGCTGCAGGTTCTGGTTTATTTGCTGGACCATGTTTTCGCGCTGTTTCAGGCGGCGCGGCGTTCGGGCCAGCCCGCTCTGCTCGAGCAGATCAGCCTCTTCCAGAACAGTTGTCGCGACGCGGCGCGGCGCGTGGGATTGGTTCCCACCCTGGCGCCGGCGGGCGAGCCGTTCGATCCGAAGGCCCATCAGATCAAGGACGACGTCGTTCCGGCCGCGAACGCGGTGATCGCGGAGACCCTCGCCACCGGCTACACTTTCCAGGGCCAGCCGCTGCGCAGGGCGCTGGTCGCGGTGCGGGAGCCGGAAGCCGCGGCCGCGCCAACGTAAGGCCGGACCAACAGCCCGACGGCGCCGCCGCGCGATCCTCAACACCTTCACGCTCAATTCGCATGGAATGCAAAAGCCCGCGCCTGCCAGCAAGCGCGTTCGCGCGCCTCCTGCTCCCGGTCTGTCTGGCGGCAGCGGGAGTCGGCGCGCAGAACGCCGACGACCTTCCCGCCGGCATCGAGAAGCGATCCTACGAGGGCTGGGACAGCAGCATTTTTCTCAACGCGACCGAAACGGCCGTGCAGGTGGTCATCGTGCCGGCAACTGGCGGACGCGTCGCGCATTTCAGCCTCGACGGCGAGAACGTCCTTTTTGAAAACGCCGCCACGTTGGGCCAGACCTTCACCGAGGGCGGCGCCCCCCTGTGGCTGGGCGGGTATCAATGCGATCTGGGGCCGGAATCGCGCGGCTGGCCGGCTCATCCGCAATTGACCCAGGGGCGGGCGCGGTGGAAGTTCAACGGAGATTTCTCCGTCCATGTGGCCGGCCCGCTGGACCCGCGTGCCGACATCGCCATCGAAAAGGACTTCGTACTCGCGCCCGACACGGGCGATCTGGGCCTGACGCAAAGAATCCGCAACCAATCGGGCGCGGCGATCTCGTGTTGCGTGTGGGACCGGACGATTTGCAAAGGGGGCGGCTTTGTGTTCTTTCCGTTGAACCAGAAGAGCCGCTTCCACGCCGGGTGGTCGCAGCGCCGCAGCCAGGAAGCCGGGAGCGCCTACGACGGAGAGCATCCGGCTTCCGTCCAAACGCAAGTGATCGAGGGCGTGCTGGTGGCGGAGGCCGTGGGAGCGGTGACGCGAATTGGCGCCGACAGCCCGGCGGGCTGGATCGCCTACGCGCGCGGCAAACTGCTATTTGTCAAGTATTTCCCCTGGTTCGCCCGCGGCCGCTACGGCGACGGCGGCAATTCGGTGGAAGTCTATTTTGACCAGCGCGCCGTCGAGCTGTCTCCGCTCAGCCCGGAAGTGGAGATTGCGCCCGGTCGGGACTACACGTTCCCTGAAAAGTGGGTCTTGATCCGGCTGCCCAAAGAAGTGACCACGGCGGCCCAAGCGCGGAAGCTGGTCCGAAAAATTCCCCCGACGCCCTTTCACACGCCAAACGGGGCCGTGCCATAATCACTGGCTCGCGCGTTCCAGTAGGTCTTCGGCGTGACGGCGGGCGGCGGCGGTCTGGCCGCCCAACATGCGGGTGATCTCGTGAACGCGCTGCGCCCGGTCCAGGGGCGTGATTTCAGACAGGGTGCGGCCGGCTTCGGTGCGTTTGGTGACGACAAAATGGGAGCCGGCGACCGCGGCGACCGCCGGCAAATGAGTGATGCAGAGCACCTGGCGCCTGCGGGCGATTTCCGCCATCTTCCCGCCCACGACCGCGGCGGTTTCCCCGCCGACGTTGGAGTCGATTTCATCGAAGATCAGCACGGGGATTTCGTCTTCGGCGGCCAGAACAGTTTTCAAGGCGAGCATGACGCGCGACATTTCGCCGGAAGAAGCGATGGAGCGCAAGGGGCGTGGCGGCTCGCCGGCGTTGGGAGCGAATTGGAACTCAATTTCGTCCAGGCCTGTCAAGGTGAAATACGGGCCGGTGCGGAGGTTGATTTCAAAAAGGGACTGCTGAAAGCCAAGGCCCCGCAGTTGTTGCATGGCGGCCTTGGCCAGGCGGGGGATGGCCTGGCGGCGTTGCGAGGTGAGCTCCCGCGCTGAGTCAAGCAGATACTGGCGCAGTTTTTCCAATTCGCCATTGAGACGGGCCAGTTCGGCGTCGCGGCCTTCGAGGTTGCGCAATTTGGCTTGGGCGTCGGCGCCAAAGGCGATGACCTCGTCGAGGGTGGGGCCGTATTTGCGGCGGAGGGCCAGGAGCAGATTGACGCGCTCTTCCAATTGCCGCAGGCGGGCGGGATCGACTTCGACGGAGTCGGCGTAACGACGCAAGGCGGATTGCAATTCGGTCCAGGCGGCGGCGGCCTGTTCGTGGGCGGCGCAGAGCGGGGCGGCGGCGGGGTCGAGCCGTTGCAAGGCTTGCAGGGTGCGGCCCAATTCACCGGCCTGGCGCAGAAGGGAATCGTCCTGGTCGGAGAGCAGATTGAGGGCGGCCTGGCAGAGTTCCAGGAGGCGGGCGGCGTTGCCGGCGCGTTTGAATTCCCGCTCGACCTCTTCCTCCCCGGCGGGCTGGAGCTTCGCGCTGGAAATATCGTTGACCTGGAAGCGGAGCAAATCCAATTGGCGGGCGTAATCGCGCTCATCGACGACGAGGGCGGCCTTTTGCGTCTCCAACTCGTGCGATTGGCGGAGGAGGGAGGCGAACTTCTCCCGCGCCGGCTTGAGTCCGGCGAAGGCGTCCAGAATGCTCAACTGGCGGGCGGGTTGGAGCAGGGATTGATGCTCGTGGGGGCCGTGCATATCGACCAGTTCCTGCCCGATGGCGGCCAGGACCTGGAGGGTGGTGGGGGAACCGTTGGCGAACTGGCGGTTGGCGCCGGCGCTGGTGAAGACGCGCTTGAGAATGAGTTGCTTGTCCGCGCACGGCTCCAGGCCGTTTTGTTCCAGAAGCTTTTCCACGACGCCGCGGCCCGGCCCCAGTTCGAAGACCGCCTCGACGGAGCAACTGTCGCATCCGGCGCGGAGCAGGGTGCGGTCGGCGCGTTCGCCCAACAGGAGGTTGAGGGCGCCGACGATGATGGATTTGCCCGCGCCGGTTTCGCCGGTGATGACGTTGAAGCCCGCGGGCAAAGAGAGAGTGAGATCGGAAACCAGGGCCAGATTCTTGATGCGCAACGTGCTTAACATGGCGGCAATTCCAACATCAGACATGTCAACATGGAGGTGAGATTACACGCGCTTCCGCTCCAAAGCAGCGAAAAACTGTCGGACGGGCGCATCTCGGCGCCAGGCATCGCTCAAAAGCTTCCAAGCGCCCATTTTGCATGTCATTGATTATCAACGCACTCAAGCTCGCCTGGCCCGCGGGAGAACTCCAGCTCCCGCGCTTTTTATCATGCACAAGGGTGCATGAGCCTGCATAAGCCCGCGCATTTTCACGAAACCCAGGGGGCGGTTCCGCGCCCGCGAACTCCCTTGCGCCGCAAAAACTACCGTAATTTGGCGTAATTTACCGTAATTTACCGTAATTTCTGTAACCAGCGAACTTCGCCCCATCGGGGAAACCCTCACAGCCGTCAATTTAAGCCGCAAATAGGTGCAAATAGGCGCAACCAGCCGGCCAAAACCCCGGACAAATAAGACATAGTCAGAAAAAGGGGGTCAGAAAGGTGATTTCATAAACAAATCATTTGCTTATGGTCGGGTAGTCCGCAACGCCCCACGCGCAAGCGTCCGCCCAATAATTTGTTCATTGCCCCCTGACCCGGAGGAGAACCCTCCTTGATAACTTCCCAGAGCTTGACTGACCTTGACACCAGAGCCGGAAACGGGGCCAGCGCTCCGCGCAAAGGCGGATAAACAGCCGCGACAACCGGGGCATGGCGTGGTTCAAACGGGTTCACCGCCCAAACGCCCCGATCCGCGGCATTTCAAAGAACGAACCGCCCTCAGCCACTGTCGCCACAATACCACAGAACTTGCATTATGCAAGTAAATGTTTTACCACGGATGGCGCGACCGGCGCAAGGCGGCAGCCGATCTGTTGTTCCATCTGATGCCACGGATAATCAGGACAGGGTTTTGCCCGCCTCACTCTCTCCGGAATCGCGGCGACTGCGGCAATACCAATTTCCCAGGACCCTTTCATTCACGATTGTCCAAAAGGCCTTCAGCGCGATTCAAGATGCTTTGCCGGACAACTCCCTTTTAAGCTGTTCCACACATGTTTCAATTCCGCTGATGATGGCATCGGCAATCCGCATTGGAAACTCCGTCGGCACCAAGTTACGCAGCCGATTTAGTGCCGCCGGTGTCTGTGCGATCACATCCGACATAATTTGCTCCATATCACCAAGTCCCTGGCGCCTCGCCGTTTCGATCCAATGTCGGGCGTGAATTTCTTTCCATCGATAATGACGGCTTTTTCCCGTGACAGCCATGGCCATTCGGGTCTTCTCCGGGGCCAGCTTGGCGCGGCCGTGCCCCAGAATTGGATAGGCGGACAAAATATCATACCGCGGGGTCAGGCGATACGCCCCGCCAGGCAGAAGAAACACGCTGAAGTTTTTGGCGTGGCCGTCGATCGCCGCCAGCATCCAGAAAACCAATTGGGTGCGCATAAAATCCCGGCGATCTTCAGCCGCTCGTTCTGAACCCAGCAACAGGTCCATGATCGCACCGATTCCCGGGCCGCCTTCACTCTCGTATTTGAAGGCGGGAGGCGTCGCGGTGGCCTGACAGAGGTCCTCCTGGGGTAATCGCAGATACCACGTTTGCCCAGGGGCCAGCCTTCGATCAAATCGCTCCACGACCAGTGTTTTGTAGGGGCCGAACGTTGCCATCCGGCAGTTCGCCACTTCGATGCCATATTGCTGCGCGATCCGCGCACACAGCCATTCGTTTTCCACCGATGTCGAAAGATCAATTCCCTGGGTGTTGACGCCCATCGGAAGCTTGAGAATGTGCGTTGTGGGGGTCGCATGGGTCGGCCGGAGCCAGGCGCCTTTGTGCAGCATCAGCGCCGTCTTTTCTTGCGCTCCCGCCAACGAAATCCGGAAGGCGTCCTCGTTCGCTTCTCCCTGATGGAAAGTCGATCCCAAGGTCCCGGAAAGAAGTTGTTCGACTCCGGTTGGTGTCAAACGCTCGCCTGTGATTTGCCGTATGCTTGGCGGCGTCTCGCCTTCGGGCATCAATTGCAGCGCGCCAACACAATCCCTCCCGATTTCTTGCAACAGGTCGAACGCCCCAATCGACCCGGTGTTGAACCGGCGCTGGATTCTCTCGCGGATTTGACGATTATCCGGCAGCAAATTATCGAAGAAAGCTTCGACGCCAGCGCGATACGGTTCCCGGGAAGGGCGCAACGGCAGCGACAGCGAAATGGGTCTGGCGGCAGGCGAAGAAAGCCATGTCTCGGCATACAGGAATTCCTGCCCGGTGGCCGCCAGACGCCAATCACCAACCTTCTCCCCGTTCATCCACACGGAGAGTGTGCGGGACTTTCGACGCCGCCCCATGCGTCACCAATCTGCTTGGCGGCCGGTTGCTTTCCTAGGTCGCACGACAAGCTCAAGATCCAAGGCCGCCAATAACTTGTAGATTCGCGCCAAACCCGCCCGCCCTGGTTCGGCTTCAATTTGCGAAACCGCGTTTTGCGCGAGCCCCACTTTGGCTCCGACCGCGCGTTGGGTCAGTCTCTGCTCCTTCCGATACCCTTGGAGCACAGTTCCAAGCTGTCGCGGCGTTTTGATCGGGTAGTCCATCATATCATGTAAACAGGATAAATCAGATTTATCATAAAAACAAGATAAAGATGATTTATTCACTTCTGCAGCCAACAATCTGTTCACTCCGCTTGGCGTGAGCAGGTCATGCTTTGCCTTGATTCCAAGGCCCCCCTGGCCTCCCCAGAACGAAGGTCAGGCGATGAGGGCCGGATTAAACGACCTTGAATCGAACGCCTACATCTGGCTGAATTGGTTTCTGCAATGAAAGATGAGAATATGAACTTCAATAGCCAAGCGAACCGCGAACGAGAGGGGCTCCCGATAACCAGGTCACTGCTAAAAAATGCGGCGAACGCCAGTTCGCCGCTACGCGGATGTGGCGGCACTCTGGTGAGTGCCGCCGTTGTCATTCTCTCCCTGCTGGCTTCCGTAAAGGGTTCATAAAGGGGTACTGGAATTATGACAGTCTTGGGTTTGACAAAGACGTTGACTGGAGCGCAAAAGTGCCTTGAAGAAGGTGTTAAAATCAGTCCCTGAACACGCCCGGCTCGGCAGAAGCCTTCCTCCATCCGCAATAGTGCTGCCACGGAGGACAGGCGCCCTACCGAGGCGTTTATGGCGGATGGCGAGGCTCCCGGGGAGCCGTTTGCCTGGCATCGCTCAAAATAAGATGTGCAACCCTCGGACGACGCCCTCCTACAAATAGGGCGTGAGCAGGCGGGCGACGCCGTCCCGAAGACGGGTGGGGAGGGAACGGGCATCGACTTCGGCCAGAGTGACTTGATGGGCGGCGGCGCGCTTTTTCTCCAGAACGGCCTCGAGTTGGCGGGCCAATGTCCCGTCATAACATTCGACGTCGAATTCGAAGTTGAGGCGGAGGCTGCGGGCGTCCCAATTGGCCGAACCCACCAAGGCCCAGCAATCGTCCACCAACATCACTTTGGAGTGGTCGAAGGGCGGCGGGGTCAGCCAGATGCGGCAGCCGTGTTCAAGGACTTGCCACCATAAGGCGCGCGAGGCCCATTGCACGACGGGCAGGTTGTTTTTTGAGGGGAGCAGGATATCGACTTGCACGCCGCGCAAGGCGGCGAGGTTCAGCGCGGACACGATGGCGGTGTCGGGCAGGAAATAGGGAGTCATGATGCGCACGGAGCGGCGTGCGATGTTCAGGGCGCCCAGGATGGTCCAGCGCAGTTTTTCGAAATCCTCGTCCGGACCGTCCATGATGCCGCGCGCCAGGACCGTGCCGGCGCGCTCCGGTTCCGCAAACCAGGCGGCGCCGCGCAGCGCCTCCCCGGTGGTGAAGAGCCAGTCGTCGGCAAAGGCTTCCTGCAACTGGGTGACGACCGGGCCGCGCAGTCGAAAATGGATGTCCTGCACGGGATGCCTGGGAGCGTCCTTGAGGCAATGGCCGGCGCGAATGTTCATCCCGCCCGTAAAACCGACGCGGCCGTCAGCCACGAGGATTTTGCGATGACTGCGAAGGTTAAGGGTGGTCGCGCGCCAGGGAGCCAGCGAGGGGAGAAAGCGCGCGCAGGTGACGCCTTCCCGGCGCAGGGCATGGAGGATGCTGGGCCAGGAATAGCGCAGACCCGCCCCGTCGATAAGCACGCGGACCTGCACGCCGCGGCGCACGGCGTCGCCCAGGGCGCGGGCAAAAGCCAGGCCGTGCCAGCTGCTGTCGAAAATGTAGGTCTGGAGGGAAAGGGATTCGCGCGCCTGCTGGATGGCGGCGATCATGGCCGGGTATGCTTCGTCGCCGTTGAAGAGCGGTTCAACCTGATTGCCCGGCAGCAAGGGGCGTTGCACGACGCCGCCCACGACGCGCGCCAACATGCTGAGGTGTCCGGTGTGGTCTTGGAGGTGGTGGTGAAGTTCGTCGGGCAAACATTCGTTTTGAGGCGGTTCGGCGCGGTAGCGTTCCACGCCGCCGCGGAGCAAGGCGGCGTGGCGGCGGAGGCGGTTGACGCCGAAAACGAAATAGAGCACCGAGCCGGCCAGCGGAACCAGCCAGATGAAACCGACCCACGCGATGCAAGAGCGCGAATCCCTCTTGAACAAGACCGCGTGACCGCAGGCCGCCACGGCGAGCACCAATGCGAGGCCCGCCACCGCCAGGTGCCAGGCATGGAGCGTGAAGCTCAGATTGATCAGAGCCGTCATCCGCGGGCAATCATGACAGGGCCGCCCGCCGGAATCAGGCAATTTCGGCAAGATTTTTCAAAACGGGCTGTCTCTCCATCCAGAAACCCAAGCTGAAAATGACTAAGGTCTAAGCACCAATGACGAAAGAATGACGAACCTCGAATGACTAAACCGGCTGCGCGCGACCATTCTTCGTCATTGGTCATTTTCCGTCGCCGCACTGAGACTCGTCCTTTGACTGTGTCGTAACACCCCAAAAAGGGACGCGCGCAGAAAGAATCAGGGCTTCTTCGCTTCGGCAGGCTTGGAGTCGATCTCGCGGAGGCCGACGAACCAGGCGGTATTGTTGGTGGCGTCGCCGCCCAAGATCAGCCACTGCGGGGGGACGAGGGTGGAGGCGCCTTTGCAGACGGTCTTGCCCTGGCCAATGCAGTTGATCTCAATGCGGGAGCCGCCCAGGTTCTTGATCTGAAGCGTGCAACGGTCGCTCATTTTGAGGTCGCAAGATTGGTTGAGCGGAATGGAGGCGGTCTGGTTGGTGATCTCGTAGTAATTCTTCCACTTGAACGTGCCGTGGAGTTTGGAGGCCAGTTCGCTGTCCACCGGTTTGCGGGTGGCGTCGTCCTTGTCGTCATCGGTTCCCCAGACCAGCTTGGCTTGCAAGTTGAGGTCGCCGGCGTGGGCGGCGGCGGCCGCGCACAGAAACAAGAGGGCAAGGAGACGGGTTAAATTGGTTTGCATCCTGAATGGGTCCAACTGGCGGCTATTGGATTTCAACATTTGGACTGCCTTCGTCCTGGTTTGCGCCCTGAGTCTTTAGGAGGGGCTGTTTGGGCGTCGCTTGGGGGGAGTTGTCCTGGAGCCAGACGACTGTCATTTGGCCGGATTGATCGTGAAAGGTGACAGCTTCCATGGAATCGCTTGTGGAGGAAATCTCGTCAAAGATCGGGGGGGCGGCATGGCGCAAGGTTATCACCAGCGTGCAGGCGGCGGCGGCCACGCCGGCCAGCGCGAGGAAGTACCGCTGCCAGCGCCCGAACCGAGGCGCGCGCTCAGGGCGGAGGGCGGGGGTTTCGCGCTCGATGCGCCGCTGGATTTGGCTCCAGTAAAACTCGCGGGTGTCGGGCACGGCTCTGGGGGTTTCGTTGCCGGGGAGAGTTTCCTTGACGGCGCGCAATTCGGCCACAAGGGCGGAGGCTTCGGAGTCGCGGGCGATCCACTGGCCCAGAGGGGCGGCTTGGTCCTGCGGCAGTTCGCCGTCCAGCCATGCTTGCAGCTTTAATTCCAGATCGTGCTTCATTCCAACTTATCTCGTTTCAAACCAGCCAATAATGACGCCATGCGGCGGCGCGCATAAAACAAGCGCGACATCACGGTGCCAATCGAACAACTCATCCGCCTGGCAATCTCTTTGTACTCCAATTCCTCAAATTCATGCAAGACAAGGACAGTGCGATGTTCATGCGACAATTGCGCCAAAGCGCGGTCAATGCGCTCCCGCAATTCGAGCCGTTCCAACCCTTCGGTCGGGTTGGGCGTTACGACGGGCATCTGGCGTTCCACGCCGCCGGATTCCTCAGCCATCGCCTCAATCGACTCGGCCCTCTGCCGCTTTTGTTTCCGCAACTGGTCCAGGCAAAGGTTGATGGTAATGCGCGTCATCCAGGTCACGAAACTGGATTCGCCCTGGAATTGCGCCAGCCGCTGCCACCCTTTTATCCACGCGTCTTGAGAAAGATCCAGCGCTTCATCATCATGACGCATCATGCTGTAGGCACGAGCGTAAATCTTGTCCCGATGCCGCGCAACCAACTCCTCAAAGGCCGCCATTTTGCCTTCTTGGGCCAACTTCACCAATTCCGCCTCTGTCATGGCCGCCGTATTGGGTTCCATTGACATACAATTGGACGGGGCGCAGCCCAAACTATTCAGGGAAACTCAAAGCCTTCCTTTGGTGCTGGGCAGGAGGCCGGCAATGCGCGCATCCCGTTGGCAGGCAACGTCTGCCGCACGGGCGAACGCCTTGAAAAGCGCCTCCACGATATGGTGCGGCTCCTCGCCGTAGAGCAGTTCCAAGTGCAGGTTGCATCGCCCTTCGTTGGCGAAGGCCTGGAAAAACTCCCGCGCCAGGCCGAACCGGAAAGCCGACGAAGCATCCTGCGTCTTCTCTTCCACCGTGATTTTTTTGTGGGCAGCCGCCTGCATGCCGCGCCAAACCAGGTGTGGACGCCCGCCGAAATCCAGCACGCAGCGCGCCAGGCATTCGTCCATCGGCACGTAAGCCTCGCCTGTGAAGGGGTTGCGCGGATCAAACCCCGCGCCGTAACGCCGCAGGCCCCGCTTGTCGCCCAGCGCCTGGAGGAAGGCCGCTCCCAGCGCCAGTCCGCAGTCCTCCACCGTGTGGTGGGCATCGACCTCCAAGTCTCCCTGACAGCGCAGGCGGAGGTCCATTGTCGCGTGTTTGGCAAAGAGCGTGAGCATGTGGTCGAAGAAGGCAATCCCGGTCTTGACCGATGCTTTGCCCGCGCCATCCAGGAGCAGAGTCAACGCAATGCGGGTCTCGCGGGTGGCGCGATGAAGGGTGGCCTGACGCTTGTTCATTCCATCATTAAACTCCGCTTAAGCGGAAATAAAAAGCGCAATTCTTTCCCGGAGGATCGCATCTCAGTTTTTGGTCTCGACCGGCCCGACAGGAGCCTCGCTGCAATAAACGCCCCGGTAGGGCGCCTGTCCTTCGTGGCAACCCTACTGCGATGGTAGGAACGCTCCTGCGGAGCCGCCCCCTTTTCCCCAAAAACCGCTCCTGCCGGGCCATTTTCCTGGCATCCCTCAAAAACTTCCGAATTCTGAGTTGCATGTCCTTGATTATCAACGATCTCAAGCTCGCCTGGCCTGCTGGAGCACTCCAACCCCCGCGCTTTTTATCATGCACAAGGGTGCATAAGCCTGCATAAACCGCCCAAATCTCCGCGCCCCAGGGCGGAAAAGCACGCGACGGGATTTGCCTGGTCAACGACAATTATTCCTTTCCACCAGCGACAACTATTTCTTTCCGGTAGCCTGGGTAAATTCTTTCATGTTTTTGTCTTTGTCATGATTGCTCCCCGTTCGGTGGAACGGAGTCTTTGGC
>Ga0224555_1001034_pt1 | contig 41098 bp, 32 predicted proteins | sample 714S23034metaG_FD_180687 | JGI IMG/M metagenome (GOLD analysis project Ga0224555, IMG submission 180687) | Peat soil microbial communities from Stordalen Mire, Sweden - 717 S2 30-34 | ecosystem: Environmental > Terrestrial > Soil > Wetlands > Peat | place: Sweden: Norrbotten County, Stordalen... | reverse complement strand
CGGGCTGCATCGCGGGCTCTGGAGAGCCACTGCGCACACGGCGAGGAATTTCGCGCCAGATATGCTGGCAGCGCCATGGAAGCGCTACCTTCCTCACCGGCTTTAGGTTTAGGGCCGAAAGCTGAATTCGATCTCAGCAATTGCCCCTCCGTGCCGTGTCCTCACAACCCGCCTCTGGTGCGAGACTTGTCGACCCCGCACTCTTGGCCGGTGAGGCCAAGCGACGGCAATCAGATTGCTTCCGGCTGTCATCCAGGGCTGAGGGTCTCGTGAGATCTCGAAAACTACTGCGGCAACGCTCTCACGGCAAACCACGGGCCAACCGCCTTAAGTGATCGTCATAAGGCAGCACGGCAACTCGCACAGCCAAGCCTCGTCGAATTTCCTGCTGAGCCGCGTCGAAATCCGCCTGCCTTACGAAGGCCTTGGCCAACTCAAGGTGAAGCTTTTGGCGGACCTTCCGAGCCAGTTCTTTATCACCACTCTCACTGGCCTTCTTCGCAGCACGCTCGTACAGCGCCCTTGCTCCATCGAGATCGCCCTCCCACAATCGAAGTAGGCCGTGCGTCGCGATCAACTCGGTGTGGAACTCATCGTGCTTCCGGACCGACTCCAAAGTCGCACGAGCCTCCGAAACTCGCCCGAGTTCGAGATAAACATATGCAAGGTTGTTGATTAGCCCCGGAACTCGGGGAAACCGTTCGTTTCCAGCTTTTGCTACGACAAGTGCTTTGTCGAAATCCCCAAGCCAACTATAGAGCCATCCCAAGTGAGCATAAGTATCGCTAGTCGCGTAGCCGGACTCAAGGAGCGGCTCCGCCTCCGCCAAGGCATCCTGAAAACGGTCCAGTCGGGCATAGGCGATACTCATGAGAATCCGTATTGTTTCGCCCCTGGGGAAAAGTGGCTTCGACCCTCGGAGGACGTCGAGGCCCGCCTCAATCCGATTCGTTGAAAGGTAAATTCTCGCAAGGTTCTCGTACGGCGTACTGGAAGCCCGCGCGTCGATTTCGATGGCTTTCCAGCATCCTGCCTCCGCTTCCTTCCACTGGCCTTCGACCCCGAACGTGGCTGCAAGATCTCCCACCAAGCGGGATCTGCGTTTGGCTGAGATTCCGTCGCCGAGATCATGGATAACCTGACGTATTTGGCTACGAGCAAGGGAATATTTCTTGAGACTGAAATAGGCCCTCCATAGCAGTTCGCGAGCATCAGTGTCGGTGGGGTTACTGTCAAGGTGTTGCTTCACAGCACCGACCACCTCTTCGGGTCGCTTTTGATCCAGGAGAGTCATGCACAAAGCGTGCAAACTCGGAGTCGAGTGCGGAGCGAGACTGAGAGCGGTGCGGAAAGCACGCTCGGCCCGAGGAAAGTCTTCCATCATGGCATAAGCAACACCAAGCGTGTAATGAAGTGCCGGATTTCGGACATCGGTCCTACTCGCGATCTTCAACGCGTTAACGGCGCCGGGCACGTTGCCACTTCGAAGCCGCACCACTCCCAGAAGGAACCGAGCAGAGGAGAGATGCTCATTTGCGCCTACTGCTCTCTTTAGGAGATCCTCGGCCCCGCTGTTATCGTTCTTCTGAATCAGCAAGCGTGCAAGCCCGAGCAGGAGATTCGGATCATCAGGCCTGTCGCTCAGTAACCGATGAAACAGTGATTCTGCAGCCCGGATATTTCCCCGATTGATATGAATTCGCGCTAGCGTCAGGCCGGCAATATAGTCCGCCGGATTGATTTCGAGGGCCGTTTCCAATTCAATGACAGCGTCATCCACGTTTCCTGCCCTCAATAGAGCAAGCGCGAGATTTGCGTGAGATCTAGAACTCGCAGGAAATCGCCGTGTGTCCCTCTCTGCCCGATCCACGACCGACTTCAATACCTGTTCAGCAAAACCAGCGGGTTCTGGATACGAATCAACTGCCCAGACAACTTCAATGGCGTTTTGACCCTTCCTGATAGATACGGGACCGGGATCTATTAGCGGATTCGATAGCTGAGCGCGTATTCCGAATGGGGCCAGCGAGTTCGAGTTTTGAACCTGCTGCACTTCGGTGATTGATGTCTCTAACATTGAGGCCTCCGAGTTAGGGCGCGATACTTGACCAGAGCATTCGATCTTTTCTGTTCGGCTGCTTGCCTTGCAAGCGCTCGCCTCTTGCGCCACTCACGATACTTCGCTTCGTGGTCAAGGATGAGGAGCATGCGATTGATCCTGCCGAATATTACATCGAAATCGGCCAGCCTTCTGCGGTAGTCGACCGCACCCATGGCCATATAGAGGCGGTCGACGGAGCGGAGGATGGAGTTTGGCACTTCGGAGCCCAAGACCGAGAGGCTCGGGAGCGGGTGCGAATCAGCCATGGCTGCGGCGAATTCGTGATAGATTCTTAGCCGATCCTTACGGTTAACGGCATTCATACTTCGGTTTAAATCCGCAAGAGTTCCATGATCGAATACGTGTAGATTGAGTTGCGAGCCTGAAAACATTTCAAACAGTATGGCTCCAAGGGAGTATATGTCAGCCACGTATGCATAACGTGCATCCACATCGTGAAGGCAGGCAATCATCTCGGGCGCTGTGTATCTAAGGTCGCCAGGAGGGCACGTATAGACATCCTCGATCGGCGGGGCCTTGTCGGCGAGGCATCTGGCGGTTCCGAAGTCGGAGAGGCGCAGGTTGCCATCAGGCATTACAAGGAAGTTATTCGGCTTCAGGTCCCTGTGCACAATCCCGAGCTTGTGCATCCTCTGAACCCCACGACACATCACTCTAAAATAGGTCAGCATTTGTTTCGCGGACCACGCTCCGTTTGCGATTGCCTGTCCAGCATCGCCGGAGGCAAGTTCAACTGCGTAATATGCGAACTGCACAGGCCACAATAGCCCGTTCAAGGAAAATGACTCGGTGAACTGAGACAAAGGCGCCACTGATTGGAGGATGTCCGGTTCACCGACCAGTCGCGGCAACAAAGCAGCTTCTCTTTGGAAAGCCTCCCACCGGTATTTGTCGGTCGCGTTCCGTTGCCAGGGATCGAAGAATTTCAGTGCAACTCGGGCTTTGAGGACGCGGTCGTAAGCACTAACCAGGACCGAAAAGGCCCCGCTGCCGCCATCCGTTCCTATTCGCCTGAGATCCTCGAAGCGCCTATCGAGTGCGGCGCGTCGCTCAATGATCGCCAAGACGGTTTGGCGCGGATCGACGCTATCGGCCACCTGCCGCTCCAAAGCGTTGGCGCAAATACGCCAAGGCCTCGTCCGGGTTCTCACGAAGAATCGCTAGTATTTCCTCCGGGACCTTCCCCGCCGACAATAAAAGGCGATTGCGATCATAGTTAAAGTGGTCGGCAACCCGGACAACGAGTTCTGCCGAAGGGCCGATATAGCCGTTCTCCAATTTGCTCAGATACGAGTAGTTGACACCCAGTTCGGGGGCAAGCTTCTTAATGCCTTGCCCGCGGTCAACGCGAAGCTGCCGCAGGATTTCACCAAACTGCACAAGGCTACGTTACCACGGGTTGACAGAATAGTCAACCCACCTAGCCTGGGCGGCGAGGAAAACCAGCCGCGACCGGAAACAATCGCGTAGCCGACCGCAAAATCAAAAGCCGATGAGGTCCCTTCTCAAGAAGATCGATACCGTCAAACGCGGCTGTGGGGACCGATGCGCGCATGCTGCAACACAAAACCGACCAACCCGGTTATGCGCGACGCCCAACCCGGTGGTTGGCGCAGCGCACCTGTGCGCTACAGCGTCGCGGGATACCGCACCACGCTGAAGTTGCGCAACGTTACGGTGTCGGTAGTCGTGGCGGCCATCTGGCCCTGGAAGGCCAGCACCATGTTGTACGACAGGGAGTCGTTAGCGTTCGTGACACCGGCGGCGAGGCCCAGCACCGTACCCCAACTCTGGACTGACAGTTGGCAGGCGGACGTGTTGGCGCCCGCTTCGGCCCAACCGGAGACGAATGCATCGCTCACCGCTCCGTTGCGCTTCACCAGCACCGTATTCCCCCAATTGACGGCGAACGTGAAACCCGTAAGCGAGCCTTCGTGCGAATAGTCGAAGCTGATCTTGACGCGATCGCCCGGCTGCACTGTGCCGGCCGCAATCGTACAAGTCGCCAAGCTGGAAAGCGTCGTCGAAGACGTCGCGGTGCCCATGCCGGCACACAGAATTTGCGGCGCGGGCGGACCCTGGGCCGTGCCTGTCGGGGTCACGCGGTAAGACGCCAGCAGTGTATCGCCGGGCTGGGGAGTGGAACCCGCCAGAAACTGAATGGCGTTGCCCGAGAGATTGTAATCCTGACCCGCTTTCTGCAGCACACCGTTGCGGTAAAGGGCCAGGCTGGAGGTAGGCGCGGGAACCGCGCTCAGCGTAAAAGAGGCGTTGGCGCCATTCACCAGGCCGGCGGGCACTTCCGCATCTGTGAAATTCGGTCCGGCCGTACCCGAGCCCGCCGTGCCGCAAGGTCCGGACGAGCCGTCTACGTGTACGCAATCGGAGAGGTTGCCCGGGACGGACTCCAGCGCGCCAGTCGCATCGATCATGGCAACGCTATTCACACCATATGCGGATCCCTCCATGGGGCGTGCGGCGAGATCCGCCAACAACCCGATCACACCCGACTCCGGTATGGGAGCGCTTCCGGCGACCAGTGACGGTGGCGCCGCTCCTCCCGTACCCTGCGATATCAGCACGGCTTGCACGCGCAACGGCTTGGTACTGGGCGGAACTGCCCATGTCTCGGTGAACTGGTCGTTGCCGGCGCTGGTGAAGACGACCGTATAGTATCCCGCGGGCGTGGCGTTGGTGGTGGGCACAAGCTGCACCATCAAATTGCCACCTGTAATGTTCACGGTCACCGACTGCGTGGCTATCTGGGAGGTGTCCCCAGCCACGAAGGGCGTCCACGTGATGACGGCAAACCCGTTGTAAGGAGTCCCGTCGGCGTTATAAATAACGTCTTGGATCGTAGTCAGGATCGGGCCGGACATCAGCGGAACCGCCAAACAGACGGCCAGTGCGGCTAATACGAGTTTCTGGGCAGACATCATTTACCGTCCTAAAAAAAACCCCGGGCCCATCGAGAGCCCGGGGGGATTCAACCGAAAAACGCCAACGCAAAACGCCTAACGCCTCCAGTTTAACCGCAACTTCTCGCGTCCAAGCCCCATCCAACACCCGCGTTGCGCGCTAAGTTATACTCATCGCTGGCCTTGTGAATTTCGCGAGACAATTTCTCGACGTGTGACTGGAGGAATATGAGCAACCCAAACCGGCGCGCATTCATCCGTGGAGGCGCCCTGGCCGCTGCCGCGAGCGGAGCGGCCAAAGCGCAAACCGGACCCCAGAAAAAGGTCCACTACAGGGGCGAGAAGCCCAAATCCACACCGCTGTTCAGCGGCGCGGTCTCCTACGGCAATCTGCTCTTCATAGCCGGAACGGGCGCGCATTTCCCAGGCGACATCAAAGCGCACACCGCCCACGTCCTGGATGAGATTCAGAAGGCGTTGGAGAACGCCGGATCGTCCATGGACAAAGTGCTGAAGTGCAGCGTCTTTCTGAACGACCTGAAGGACTACAAGGGAATGAACGAAGTCTTCCAGGGCCGTTTCGGAGAGAACCCGCCGGTCCGCACCACCATCGCCGCGGCGGGCGGGATTCCGGGCGACTCGTTGGTCGAGATGGACGTGATCGCATATATCTGAGGCCGCGCACCGGGACCCTATGCTGCCATATCGCCTTGTCTACCACGATGGCTACGACCTGAGGCTGGGAGACCATGTGTTCCCATCCCAGAAATTTCGCTATATCCGCGACCGGCTGCTGCGCGACCGATTCGCCACGGCGGAGGACTTCGTCCAGCCGGAACCGGCCAGCGACGCGGAAATCCTGGCGGTTCACGAGCCGGGTTGGGTGAAGCGGCTGCAAACCGGGACGCTGAGCTACCAGGAGATCATGCAACTGGAAGTTCCCTACAGTCGCGAGTTGGTGGAGGCATACTGGCTGGCGGCGGGAGGCACCACTCTGGCGGCCCGCCTGGCGTTGGAACAGGGGATCGGGTTCAACGTTGGCGGCGGATTCCATCACGCCTTTAGCGGACATGGCGAGGGCTTCTGCGCCATCAACGATATCGCCGTGGCCATCCGGAGCTTGCAGCACGGCGGCGGCGACCGTGCCATCCAGCGCGCCATGGTGGTGGATTGCGATGTGCATCATGGAAACGGGACCGCCGGTATTTTCGCGGACGACGCCTCCGTTTTCACGCTGTCCATTCACCAGTTCAACAACTACCCGACGGAAAAGCCGCCTTCCAGCCTGGACATTCACTTGCCGGACGGCGTCTGCGATGAAGAGTATCTGCACCGGCTGGGCAATGGATATCGCACCGCGATGAACATGTTTCATCCGGAGCTGCTGATCTACGTAGCGGGCGCGGACCCTTATTGCGAGGATCAACTCGGCGGGCTGTCGCTGAGTCTGGAAGGCCTGCGCGAGCGCGACCGGCTGGTCGTCTGGACCGCGCTCCACAGCCACGTCCCGGTAGCCATCGTGCTGGCCGGCGGCTATGCCATGAATGTGCAGGATACGGTGACCATTCACGCCAATACTGCGCGGGTGGCTAAGGAAGTGTTGGAGCGGACCGGGTGGCAATCCGGAGGCGCACCCTCTCTCGCAGGCGGCCAGTGACGCACTTAATGGTGTTTTGGTGGGGCAGACGATCGTTTTATGTCGTCTGCCAGCGCTCCCCGAAGGCGGCAGACCACGAAGTGCGATGGTCTGTCCCACCAAAGTGAACAGTATTGCGCCTAGGACCACTGGATAAATCCAGCGAACCGAGATTCGCCGCGCCGCCCGCGGAGTCTCGGCCAAGCGGGTCGCTGTTTCGCCGGACCCGTTGACAGACCTAACCGGCGGATTCGTCCCCAGCTCATGTCGATCGCGGTGGCGCCATCCCCCCCGGCCACCGGTGCCGCACCCCATCCTCAGCCAAACCGGCGCCGGACGTTGGACGCCGGCCAAACACGGGCTAAAGAAAGGAAAGCCAGTTGCCGATAGTTATGTCTGATGAGACTTTCCAATCCTGGGGTCCAGCGCCCCGCACAGCTTCTCTTCGTACTCGTGGTTCTCGCGGGTCTTCCCGCAATGTTGGCGGCGCAGCCGCGCGGCGCCGATCCGCCGAACTCCGATTCGCCCGCCGCGGCAGAGGGTGGCAAGGCGCTGAGCCTCGGGGAGTGTCTGGATACCGCCCTCAAGAATAACCACCGGCGCCCGGCGTCCCAATTCGCCGTCGCCATGGCGGAGGCGCAGCACCGCCAGGCCTTGGCCGGGTACTGGCCCCAGGTGAACTTCAAGGGCGGCTACGAGCGCATGGATCAGCCGTTGAACTTCCTGTTTCCGGCGAGTCTGATGCCGATTCCCGCCCAGTCCATGACCATCCCTTCCGGGACGATGGTGGTCAGCATTCCCGCGGGCGCCCTGGCCCCCGGTTTTCCACCCAGCCCTATCCAGATGCCGGTCAACTTTCCGGCCCAGACCGTGAAAACACCGGCTGAGAACCTCTCGATTCCCGAACAGAACATCAAGGTACTCGACAAAGACCTGGTGACTGGCTCGCTGGATCTTAAATGGCTTCTGTTCGACGGCGGGATGCGAAAGGGCTGGCGGGAGCAATCCGGCGGCTGGCTGGACATGATGCGGCAGGAAGCCCGCCGCACCGATCTCGAGATCGCCGACAGCGTGAAGCGGTTCTACTGGGGCGCCGTGCTAGCCCGTCAGCTCCATCAACTCGGCGAGGACACCCTGGCGCGCATGGAGGCCACCTTGGAACTGACCGAGAGCATGTATAAGGCGGGCTCCGAGAAAGTCAACAAGACCGATTTCCTGGACAACGAGGTGATGGTGGAGTCGGTGCGCGCGATGGTGGCCGACTTGGAGAAGAACGAGAAAATGTCTCAAGCGGCGCTGGCCAATACCATGGGAATGCCGTGGACCGCCAGTGTCGAGCCATCCGCCGGCGAGATTCCGTTCGAACCCCACGACTGGAGCCTTGAAGAATTGGTCGGCATGTCCTACCGGTTCAGTCCCGATTGGGGAAAGCTGGAAGCCGGGCTGCGGGCGGCCGAAGGGGCCGTCACTACGGCGAAGAGCGATTACTATCCCAAGCTCGCCCTGACGGGCGAATTGCACCGCTGGTGGAACGACGGCTACAACGCGGGCATGGCCACCGCCCAGAACCGCGCCGGGTGGGTGGCCGGTGTGGGAATTGAGGTCCCCATCTTTAACGGCTTTCTCACGCACAACAAGATCAGCGAAGCCCAGGCGCAAGTGAAGCAGCTCAAAGAGACTCAATTCCTGCTCCGGGAAGGGCTCGGCCTGCAAGTCAAGAACCTGGTTCTGGGGCTGGACGCGGCACTTAAGGCGGACCGTGCCACTTCCAGCGCCATGAAAGCGGCCCAGGACAATCGAGACCTGAACACCCGCGCCTACGAGAACGGGCTCGTCGAAACCGAGAAAGTAATCCGCGCCCAGCTCGTCGAGGCGCTCATGACCGCCCAACATTGCGTGGCGCGTTATCAGTACGCCGATCTGTTGTCGCAGCTCGGACTGATTGTAGGCACCGAGGTGCAGCAAAAACTCAACGCGGTGCGCTGACGAAAGAGGAGATGATGCCATGTTTTCGGGATTGCGCAAAAACGGGACGCCAGCCCGGTCATCCTCGCTGAGCGGCCTGTGCTTGGTAGCCGCCGCCGCTCAACTGGTGGCCGGCTCCGAGGCAACCACCCGCATGGCCGTTACGTCACCGCGCATGGCCATCTCCGACAAGGTGGTGATCGGAGTCAACCTCAGCGACGCAAGAGCGGCCATGATGGTCTGGACCAGGGAAATCATGAAGACCATAGACATCAGCGTGGCTATCAATCAAGAAGTTGTAAAGCCGAGCGACCAGCTTCTGGCGGCCATCCGCGGCGGGACAGTGGACCTGTTCTGTCTCACCGCCCAGGAATACCGGCAGGTAGCCCCGTATGTAGATACCAGCCGCATCATCGCGGACGATTATGGCGGGGACGAGTTGCTGCTGGTGGTGCGCGAAGGCAGCGGCATTGTGAATCTGGCCGGTCTGCGCGGCCGGTCCGTGATCCTGCAGGAAAGCCCGAGTACCGGTCTTGCCGAACCGTGGCTAACGGTCTCGCTATGGCGGGAGGGTCTCGAGTCTCCCGCGCAGTGGCTCAGCCGCATGACCAGAAACACGAAGCTTTCTCAAGTCGTTCTGCCCGTGTTCTTCGGGCAGGCCGACGCCTGTGTGGTGACCCGCCGCGGCCTGACCACCATGTTTGAACTCAACCCGCAACTCTCGCGGAAGCTGAAGATCCTGCTCGCGTCGCCGAGGATGGTCAGCGCCTTCTTTGCCTGGCGCAAAGACTTTCCCGCCCATCTCAAGAAGCCACTCTTCGACCGGCTGGTCCAGCTTAAGTCGAGCCCGGCGACCAGGCAGATCCTGACGCTGTTTCAATCGTCGGGCTTCGCTGCTTTTGACGCCGACTGCCTGCGACCGGCCAACTCCTTACTGGAAGCCTACGAGCGGCGCCGGGAGACCCAGGCAGGCAGGCTGAAGTAAATACCATGCGGCCAGCGGTCAAACGCTTCTTCTCGTCGCGACGCGCCCGGCCATGGCTGTGCGCTGTGCGGCGGCGGCCGTTATTGCTGGTGTCCTTACTCCTGGCGGCACTTTCAATGCGGGCAGCGCCGGCCGCGTCCGCAGGTCCGGATGCGCCCCAAGCGTTGCGCCGCGTGCACATGGACGTGCTCTACAGCGCCAGCCTGCTGCATGCCGCCGGCAAGAACGAGGCCCTTCGAGCCATACGGCTCTGGGTCGAGACCGTCGTCCGCCAGAGGGGTTGTTTGATGGATTGCAGCGTCTCGATAGCCGAGGACCTGCCCGAACTGAAGAGGCGCGTGCAGGGAGGTCCAGTGAGTCTGGTGCCGCCGGTGGACCCCGAGGACCTGGAGCGAGTGAGAACCCTCTACACGAAGTACCGGCCGATCTCCGGGAAAACGGCTGCTGCACAGACGGCAGTGCCCGGCGGTGTGCGCCTTGGGGTAAGGCCATGACGCTTCTCGCGCGAATCTCTCTTCGCTTAGGCCAGGCGCCTGAGTGGAAGCGCAGGAATTCCTTGAAACTGGGCCTCGCTCCATCCCGAATTCTCAGGAGCATCGGCTTCCGCATCTCCGCAACATGCTGGCTGGTGACCCTGCTGACGCTGGCGCTTTACGTCACGGTGAATCTGCCGCAGCAGAAGAAGGACCTGCGCGATGCTTTGAAGTCCAAGGCGCAAGGCGTCTCTTCCTCCGTGCAGGAAGTAACGGCGGGCGCGGCGATGTCGGAGGATTACAGCACGGTCGTGGACCACTGCGTCCAGGTGCTGAAAGGCGACGAAGCCATCGAGTATCTGGTCATCACCAAGGCCGACGGGTTCTCGGTCGTCGTCGACAGAAACGGGTGGCGAACCGAGACGTTGGGCCGGTTCTGGCGCCCGGTGTCGCGTGAAGTAGTCGGTGAGATCGCCTATGTCCCGCTCGTCGGCGAACGCGTCTTCCGCTATGCCAGGCCCCTCGACTACTCGGCCATCCAATGGGGCTGGGTGAATGTCGGGCTCTCCACGGCAGCTTACGACCGCAGCGTTGCCAGGGTATACCAGCGTTCCGCACTGCTAGCCGTTCTCGGCGCCGGCCTCAGTCTGCTGGTTTCGTTCGGCCAAGCCCGCAGGTTGGTCAGGCCGATTATTACTCTGCAGGGCGTTGTCGGGCAGGTTGCCAGCGGAGATCTTTCGGCTCGGGCGGAATTGCGGAACGGGGATGAAGTGGACGATCTGGCCCGCTCCTTCAATAGCATGGCCGACACCATCCTGGATCGCAACCGCATCCTGGAAAGCGTCCGCTTTGCCGCCCAGCAACTGCTCAGCGCGGATGACTGGACCGGCATTGTGGACGAAGTTCTGGCCAAGATCGGGCAAGCGGCGGGAGTGAGCCGGGCGTACGTCTTCGAGAACGGCCTCGCGCCCGACGGCGCCCTTTTGAGCACCGAGCGCTACGAATGGTTGGCGCCGGGAATTCACTCCACCATCGCAAACTGGCAGAGCTTTGCGTGGACCGGAAGCTTGCTGGAAGAGTGGGCCGCGAGACTTGGCTCCGGGCAGGTGGTGTCGGCCAGTTTCCCCCAGGCCGGCGAACAGTACCGCGGAAAAATCGACCAGTCGCTTCGCTCGGTTATTTCGACACCCATCCGGGTAGGGGACGTCTGGTGGGGCCTGCTGGGCTTCGACGACTGCGTCCGCGACCGCCAGTGGGGCGACGCCGAAAAGGACAGCTTCCAGACCGTCGCCGATATGTTCGGCGCCGCCATCGCCCGTCAGCGTGCCAAACAGGCCCTGTTGGAGGTCAACGAGAACTTGGAGCGCCGGGTCCTCGAACGCACCCGCGAACTGCAACAGCAAGTCGGAGCCAAGGAAGAGGCCTATGCGCAATTGGCCGATGCGCAGCAGCGCCTCATGGCCTTGTCCCGCCAGGCCGGAATGGCCGAAGTCGCCACCGGCGTCCTGCATAACGTGGGCAATGTGTTGAACAGCGTCAATGTCTCCGCCACCATCGTCGCCAACAAGATCCGGGACTCTCGCATTGCCAACGTGGCCGCACTATCCGGCATGCTGCAGGAACACTCCGGCGATTTGCCCGATTTCCTCACCCACGACCCGAAAGGGCAGCGCGTCGTGCCCTACCTGGCAAAACTGGCCAGCCATCTCGAACAGGAGCGTCAGGTCATGCTGCGAGAACTGGAGTTGCTGACGTTACACATTGGGCACATCAAGCAGATCGTGGCGACCCAGCAGAGTTACGCCAAGGTATCCGGCTTGATCGAGGTCGTCTCTCTCGCGGACCTGGTGGAGGATGCGATTCGTATCGTGGAGCCCGGACTCGGCCGGCACGGCATTCATCTGGAGCGCGTCCACGAAGCGGTCCCGCCGGTGGCCGTCGATAAGCACAGCATCCTGCAGATTCTGTTGAACCTCCTGCGCAACGCGAAACAGGCCCTCAAGGATTCGGACCGCGAGGAGAAGAGCATTCTGGTCCGCATCCGCCGCTGGGGCGAGGACCGCATCCGCATCTCCGTCGAGGACACCGGGGTGGGACTGCCGCCGGAGAATCTCACCCAAATCTTCTCCCACGGATTCACCACCCGCCGCGACGGCCATGGCTTTGGCCTGCACTCCGGAGCCAACGCCGCGCGCCAGATGGGCGGCGCGCTGTGGGCCGAGAGCGACGGCCCCGGGCGCGGCGCCACCTTCACCCTGGAACTGCCTATGAGCGCCAGAGAAACCGTAAAGGAAACACAGCCCGTATGAATTCATGCGATACCGATAATCCAGTCTACCGGGTACTGATCGTCGACGACAATCAGGCCATCCACGACGACCTGCGCAAGATCCTCATCGGGGAAGGCGGAGGACCCGCCGAACTTCTGGGAGACGAAGAGTTGCTGTTCCAGAAGGTGGAGATCCGTGGCCCACGGTTCGAGATCGATTCCGCGTATCAGGGTCCGGACGGCCTTGCCATGGTGGACCGGGCAGTGGCCGAGGGCCGTCCCTATGCGCTGGCTTTCGTGGACGTCCGGATGCCGCCGGGATGGGACGGCGTGCAGACCGTTGTGGAACTCTGGAAAGCATATCCTGACTTGCAGGTGGTCATCTGCACCGCGTACTCGGACTACTCCTGGAACGAGATTGTCGGCAAGCTCGGCCATTCCGATAGTCTGCTCATTCTCAAGAAACCGTTCGACAACATCGAAGCCATTCAGTTGGCTCACGCGCTTACCAGGAAATGGACGGTGAGCCGCGAGGCCCGGGCCAAGCGGCAGGATTTGGAGCGCATGGTGCAGCAGGCCACCGTGGAGCTGACCTATCACGCAAACCACGACGAGCTCACCGATCTCCCCAACCGCCGGTTGTTCGCCGACCGGCTGGCTCAGGCCATTGCGTTAGCGCGGCGCCACGGGGAGAAACTCGCCCTGCTGTACATCGATCTCGACGGCTTCAAGCTGGTCAACGACACCTTGGGCCACACCCTCGGCGACCTTCTTCTGTGCGAGGTGGTCAAGCGCATGAAGGACCGCTTGCGCCAGTGCGACACGCTGGCTCGCATGGGGGGCGATGAGTTCACCTTGATTGCGACGGAGTTGACGGAACCGGATGCCGCGCAGGTCTTGGCACAGCGCCTCCGGGAAGTGCTCCTGGCGCCGTTCCGGATCGACGGCAACCAACTGTTTGTCACCGCCAGCGTGGGAATCGGCATCTACCCGCAGGATGGGCGCGACCCAACGGATTTGCTGCGGAACGCCGATGCGGCCATGTACGCAGCCAAGCGGGAGGGAAAGAACCGCGCCCTCTTCTTCACCCCCCAGATTGGCCAGGCGGCCAACGATCGCCTGGATTTCGAAACGCATCTGCGCTCGGCGCTGGAAAACGGTGAACTCATGCTGCACTACCAGCCTGAGTTCGAGCTCACCAGCCGGCGGCTCGTGCGCTTTGAAGCGCTGCTCCGATGGGATCATCCCACCCGCGGCCTCGTACCACCCTGCACTTTCATTCCCATCGCGGAGGAGTCCGGCCTGATCGTGCCGATTGGCAACTGGGTCCTCGCGGAGGCCTGCCGCACGGCAAAAAAGTGGAATGAGGCCGGCTGCACCGGGGTGCCCGTGGCGGTCAACGTCTCGGCCCAGCAATTCTGCCGTCCGGATTTCATCGATACGGTGCTGGGCATCGTGAAGCAGACGGCGATCGGCCCCGGATTGCTGGAACTCGAGCTTACCGAGACTGCCATCGTGCGCGATCTGGAAGAGATAGCCCCGAAGATCGGAAGGTTGCGCGAACTGGGAATTCCCGTATCGATCGACGACTTCGGCAGCGGATACTCGTCTTTCAGCTATCTTGAGAAACTCCCGGTCGCATCGGTCAAGATCGATCGCTCCTTCGTCCAATGCCTGGAATTCGCCCCCAGAGCCCGCTCCGTTGTAAAAGGCATGGTGGCGCTCGCCCACAGCATCGGACTCAGTGTCGTGGTGGAAGGCGTCGAAACCGCGGGACAGCTTGAGGCTTTGTTCGAATCCGAAGCCGACGACGTGCAGGGCTTTCTGCTCGGCCGTCCGGCCCCTGTGGAGAAGCATCTCCCGAAACTTGCGGAACTCAAACCGGCGGCAGTCGCGGAAACCGAAGCGATACTGATCCACTGATGGTGTCACAGGACCCGCGTTTTTGGGCTTTATGCCGCGGCAGCCGGCGGCCGGATCCAGTACCAGAGCAGCGCGGCTACCGCCGCCAGAGCCGCCGAGACCATTAGCGCCGCCTCCCATCCGATGGATGCCGCCAGCACCGGCGTCAGCGCGGGAGAAATCAGGCCGCCGATGTTGCTGCCCATGTTCATGACGCCGCCGCCAGCGCCGCTGCGCGCTCCCGCCACCGCGGTCATGGTGGCCCAGAACGGCCCCTCGACGCTGAGCACCAGCGCCGTAGCGAGCGCCAGGCAGATCGCCGCCAGATACGCGTGCTGCGTGTGGGCGCCCACGGCGATGAAAACGCCCGAGCCTGCCAGTCCGGCCATCGGAATCGCGCGCCGGTCGCAGCGAACCCGGTCGAATAGCCAGCCGCCTAGCGGAATGGAGACGATGGACAGCAGCCACGGCAAGCTGCCGAACAGCGCGCCGCGCAACAGGTCGAAATGGCGCACCTCCACCAGGTAGAGATAAAACCAGAAGACGAAGATGTAGCCCACGTAGCCTTGGAGCGAGTAGCTCAGCGTCAACAGCACGAAACTGCGGGACTGTGGCCGTCCGGACGGCGCGGCGGCTAGGCTGCCGTCGCTCGCCTCCTCGGCCGGCCCGGCCGTCCGTTGCCGGATCGACATCCACGCGCAGCCCACGGCGAGCGCGGGGAGGGAAGAAACCATCAGCGCCGCGCGCCATCCCCAGCGCACCATCAGAAACGAAATCAGCGGCGGCGCAATGGCCGAGCCAAGGCCGATCGCGGCAACCACCAGGCCGTTGGCCCGGCCGCGCTGGGCTGCCGGGATCGTGCGGGAAATGGCTTGCGCCGCTGCGGGGAAGGTCGGCGCCTCGGCCACACCCAGGGCGCAGCGCGCGCACAGCAGCGCCCCCACGCTCGCCCCCGCGCCTGCTATCCAACCCGTCGCCGCCACCCACGCCAGCGCCGCCCATCCGAGCACGCGCGGCGCGCCGAAACGGTCCGCCAGCATTCCACCGGGAATCTGGCACACCGCGTAGCCGACCAGGAATGCGCTGAATACCCGCCCCATCGCCTGTTGGGAGAGCCCCAGTTCGCGCATCATCAGCACGCCCGCCACCGAGACGTTCACCCGGCAGAGGTAACTCGCGGTGGCCGTAGCGGAGAGCAGCGCCACCCGCCGCCAGGGCCGCATCACGGCCGCACCAGGCGTTTGTGCACCAGGCATTTGTGCATCAGAATCTCGGAGGCGCCGGCCATCGCGTAATCCGGAAACTCTCCGACTTTCACGTAACCGCGGCGCTCGTACAACTCCCGCGCCCGAGTGTTGAACGACGAGACGCACAGAAACATGTGGCGCGCCTCCGGAAGCCACCGCTCCGCGGCCTCGATCAGCGCCGAGCCCAAGCCCTGCCCGCGCACGGCGGCGCTGGTGGCGATAGAGGCGATGTACGGCGAACCGGCAACGCCCGTCGGGTGCAGCAGTAGGAAGCCGCAGCGCGCGCCGGCACGGCGTGCCATCAGCATCACAAACTCGGGGCCACGGCAGCGGGCCAGGCACGTGGCGAAATCGCGGCCCAGGGTGAGCCACGGCTCGCTGGACGCCATGAGCTTCGCGGACCACTCCCGGTCCGAGTCGCTGGCAAGGTCAATCGCTATATCGGTCATCGCACGCAGAGTTAGCTTAGTTTAGCCGATTGAAGCGCGGACCGGAAATGCATCGCGTCGAACGGAAATTAGGGAGCGGCCGCCTCGTCCGCCGGCCCAAACTTCCGGATACCCGACCAACCAGACTGAATCGAGTCAACGGCAGTCTGACGCTGTTAACGGCTAAGAGGCTCGGGTCGCTCTGTATGAGCCAACGCGGTCCGCGACACACCAGCGTTTCGGCATCAATCGCGGAGGCCGCGCCCCAGCGTCGCGCGGCCGTCCGGAGGCGGTGCTGAGTCTACGAATGCGGCGAAAGAGCGATTACTGGACACCGCAAATACTGCCGTTTAATTCACCGTTCCATCGTCCGCTCACGCCAAACGGGCTGTTCGCATCGGTCCAAAGGATGAATGGGCCCGCGACTTCCAGGTGTCCCGAAGCAGATGCGAATCTGTGGGTACCACTCACAATGTTCACGGTGGCCTTGTAGCTGCCCAACCAATTCGCAGCGGGCCAGACCACGAGGGCCTGAGGGACTTCATAGGTGAAACTGTCCAGACAGTCACTCGGTCCGCCCCAAACCGGTCCAGACGCGAAGCAGACCTTGTACACCCCCCCTTTAAGGAACGAAACTGCTCCTTGTCCGTATTGAGTCCCATCGCTGCCGGACAAGCCGCCGGAGAGGAACTCGCCGGCAAGGCTGGTAAAGACCGGGCCACCCCAGGTGTCGGTAGGCGCGAACTGATTTGCACTGGGCAGGGTGCCCTGCACCATCCCGTGAAATGCCTTGCATCCCTGCTGCGCCTGCGCCTGCGCCTGCGAACCGGGCACCGGGAGAAGGATGGCTGCGATTGCTAGAACGAAAACGAAGGTCGATGTAACTATGCTCTTCCGTATCATGTCAAGCCTCCTTTAGGCTGAATTTCGTCGATTTCCTCGATCCTGCATACTGATGCTCCTTGAACAAGCTTTTCACTCGCCATGCGTTCTTGCAATGAACTGCGTCTGATCGTTGCATGAACTTCTCACGAACGGCCCTGAAAGAGAGGCGCACCAGGGAGGCAGATAACCCATGAATCGCAGTCTGCGCCAAGGAGTTATACTTGCCGGAGGAAGAAATTCCGCTCTATGCTGGTCCCTGCCCCATCGCCGCCCCGAACGCGCTTTGGCCGGTTTGAGTTGGACTTGGCCTCAGGGGAACTCTTTAGAGACGGACACAAGGCCGCACTTCCACCGAAGGCTTTTGAGGTGCTCAAAGCCTTGCTCGAACGGTCCGGCGAGGTTGTCACGCGCGAGCAATTGCGAGGGAGGCTTTGGGCTGCGAACACCTTCGTTGAGTTCGACGACAGCCTGAACCACGCAGTCAAGAAGCTCCGCCAAGCGTTAGGAGACTCGCCCGAGGATCCCGAGTTCATCGAGACCCTGCCTCGGTACGGTTACCGCCTGATCGCCTCCAGTGCCCGCGCGACAGACACGCCGCCGAGGATCCGGTCTCTAGCCGTACTGCCCCTGGACAATCTTTCCGATGACCCGCAGCAGGAGTACTTCGCCGATGGAATGACCGACGCCCTCATCGCCGGCATATCCACGATCCGGGCGGTGAAGGTCATCTCCCGCACCTCGGCGATGCAGTACAAAGGCGCGAAGAAGCCGCTGCCGCAGATCGCGCGCGAGCTGAGAGTGGACGGAGTGATCGAGGGAACCGTTCAGCGCTCCAACGAGCACGTGCGGATAACGGTGCAGCTCATCTATGCCGCCACCGATGCCCACTTGTGGGCGGGGAGCTATGAGCGCGACTTTCGGGATGTGCTGACCTTGCAGGGCGAGGTGGCCCAGGCCGTTGCGCGGGAGATCAAGGCTGCGCTGGCACCGGAGGAAGCAACGAGCCTGGTCTCCGCCAGCGCCGCCTCGCCTAAGGCATACGAGGCCTATCTTAAGGGACAGTTTCACTGGTACAAGCTTTCTCCAGGGCACCTGGATAGAGCCCTCAGCTATTTTCAGTTTGCCTTGGAAGAGGACCCCCGCTGCGCTTTGGCGCAAGTCGGGATCGCCAACGTCTGGTTGGTGCGGACCGATGCCGGATTCATGCTGCCCGGTGAAGCGTTTCCGAAGGCTAGGGCGGCCGTTTTGAAAGCTCTGGAACTCGATGAAGCGCTCGCCGAAGGTCACATTGCTCTCGCCAATGTATCACGGCGCTCTACGACCGGGATTGGCCCGCCGGCGAGAGGGAATTCCGGCGCGCTATCGAGCTCAATCCCAGCAGTGCGGATGGTCATTTCATGTACGCCGACTTTCTGATTTCGATGAAACGTCCGGAGGAGTGGGCGGTCGAGATGCAACGAGTTCTGGAGCTCGACCCCCTCAACCCATTTTTTCAGTGTTTCTACGGTTGGCACCTGGTGTACCTCGATCAATGCGATGACGCTATCTTGCAATTCCGCGAGTCTCTTGCGGCCGATCCGAATTTCCCGTCGGCGCGCATGGGGCTTTGGGGCGCTTATTACAGGAAAGGAATGCATGAAGACGCCCTGGCGGAGGCTGGGAAGTTCTTCGCCGTTTTGGGCGACCACGAAGTAAGCGAATCCCTACGGCGCGGCTATGCAGAAGGTGGTTACTCAACAGCGATGCAGTTCGCGGCGGAGATATTAGTAAAGCGTTCGGGGCGCTGCTACGTTCCGAGTGTGCGCATCGCACGATTGTATGCCCATGCAGGAGAGAACGATCAAGCGATGGAATGGCTGCAGAAGGCCTTTGAACAGCGTGAAACGCCTTTGATGCACCTCAGCGTAGCCTGGGATTGGGACGTCCTGCGCGACGACCCACGCTTCCGGGAATTGCTGCATCGTGTCAGCTTGCCGGAATGACGAGAGGCCGGAAGGGGTGGGGTTACCATGGCATCGGGAAGTTGGACGGCAAATCCCGTCTGTTCATAGCGGCCCATATGCCGTGAACCACCACCCGGGATGATCCGCGCTCCAATTGCACACCGGCGCGGGAGCCAGCCAGTCCATTCCCGAATCTCCGCCGATGGGCGCTCCGGGCGGCGCGCCGGGAGCGGGCATGGGCTGCGCCGGGTCAGCCGGCCGCTCCAGGAAGCGCTTGATATCGGCGGCCAGCAACGCGCGCTGCGCCTGTTCGGCCTCGCCCGCGGCGGCCTCGCTCTTCAAACGCGTGGCCAGCTTCGCCAGCTTCCACGCCGCGATGGCGCGCACCTGGCCATTGGACGCGCCGGTGGCCAGCCACATCACGCGATCCACCAGCACGCGCTCCTCGGCGCGGCGCACCTCGGCTTCGTAGGGCGATGCGGCGGGCGCATCGAAGGTAGCTTTCGTCAACCGGTCGATTACTTCTTCCAGCCCCGGCAGCCCAGGATCGATGGCGTGCTGCGCCACCATGCGGGCCGCGCGGTCCAACTGCAGCACGAAGCCGATGGTGACATCCGCGGCCACCGTGGCCGGACTGAGCGGATCGAAGCCGTCGCCCGTGGTGCGCGGAAACAGCTCCCGGTGACGCCCGAAGCCCGGCGGCCGCGGCGGAATCGCGTCCAGCACCTGCTTGGGCACCGTCAACTCGGCGGGTTTCAGCGTGTTGGCCAGAGCCTCCAGCGCCTTCCGCTGATTCGCGGCCGATTCCCACTTCACGGGCGTGCGCCCATCGCCCCGCATACCGTAAATGTATTCCTGGCCGCCGATCGAGGACGCCGCCGATTCCACCGAGTAGCGATGATACATGAATATAGGCACCAGCGGCTCTTCGATCGTCGCCATGGGCGCGCCCGTGCGAATGGTATGCTCGCCCAGGCGATTCAGCGCGGCACGGCGAATCTTCATAATGCGATTCAACTCGTCGGCCTGGTTCACGCCGTTGGACCACTGATCCACGCCCGGGCGAATGCCGAGGTCCTGGTTCGTCATATAACGCAGATCCTTGGCCCACGCTTCGTCGAGGATGCGCGCCAGCGCCGCGGATTCGTCCCCCGGCGGAAGCTGGCTGTAACCGTACCGGATCGACACCTTGTCCCATTCCCCGATGCGCGCCGGATACGCTTGCGACAGATCGATCGTCCCGTCCGGCAGCAGCTTCTCTTGCGGATGCGGGTAGTCCATCACGGAGATCCATCCCTGGCTGCTGTCGTAGTAATTGTGGCCGAGCCCAAGCGTGTGGCCGACCTCGTGCGCGGCGAGCTGCCGTATACGAGCCAACGCCGCCTGATAAAGAATATCGGGCTTTTCGCCGCCCGTGGTGTAGGGCGACAGCAGCCCTTCGAAGATGAGGTAATCCTGACGGTCGCGCAGCGAGCCCAGCGTGACCGTGCCTTTGATGATCTCGCCGGTACGCGGATCGCTGACCGTGCCGCCAAAGCTCCAGCCGCGCGTCGAGCGGTGCACCCAGTTGATCATGTTATAGCGAATGTCCATGGGATCGGCGCCATCGGGCAGCACGGCTACCTTGAACGCGTTCCGGAAACCGGCGGCTTCAAACGCCTGGTTCCACCAGCTTGCGCCCTCGATGAGGGCCTTGCGCACGTCCTCCGGCGCGCCCGGATCCACCCAATACTCGATGGGTTTCACCGCATCGCTAATGGCGGCAGCCGGGTCTTTCTTCTCCAGGCGATGGCGCTGAATGTACCGCCGGACCATGGGTTCGCCGATAGGCGTGCTGTAGTCCACAAAGTTGGGGCCGCCGTAGCCGGCGCGCGGATCGTCAAGCCGCGGCCGGTAGTTGTTGTCCGGCAATTCGACCAGCGAATAGTGTTCGCGCAGCGTGACGGCTTGCGCGGTGGGCGCGACGCTGCCCACGGTGCCGGAGAACAATCCGCCGCCGAAGCCGGGCCCGCCACGGGAGGCCGCGGTGCCCAGGGAAGCCCCCGGCGCGGGGACCTGGATCGGGGGCGGTCCTTGCGTTGGCGCGAAGCCCCCGCCGCCACGTCCGCCGGATGCCTCATACGTGAAGGTCAGCGTCACTTCGATCTCGGTGTTCTTGGGGAAAGCTTTGGTGCGTGGCAGGTAGACGGCGCTGCGTGTGCGATCGAGCTTGTACGCGGCGCCGCCGGAGAGCGCGTTGCCGGCGCCCGAGCCGTCGCGGACGAAGAAATCGGTGGCATCCACCAGCAAGCGGCCGCTCGTCTCGGCCCCCACGGTGAAACCCCAGAGAATAGACTTGGCGAACGAGTCCTCCACCGAACGCCGCTCGGCGGGATTGGCGCTCGACGAGCGAAACGACTCGTTCCCCTGTACCAGCAGCACCTTGGGACCGACACGCTGAAACGAGACGAGCTTGCCGCCGTCTTCCGTCCCGCGGTCGAGGCCCATGTCGTTCGACCCCAATCCGGCGGCGATGCCGGTGGCCAACAGGAAATCCTGGTCGAGGCGCGCTACCTCCAGCCACAGATTGCCGGTGCGCTCCTCCCAATACAGCGGGAAATAGCCGTCCAGCTTGCGCAGACCGGAGGTCCGCTCCTCGATGCTGGGTAACTTCTGCGCGTAGAGCGCGGGCACCAGCAGGCACAAAGCGAAGGTTGCGAACGAACGAAAAGCTCTGGACATCCCGAAGAATCCTCAGGCTTTATTGTAATCGTGGGGCAGGCCCTCGGCCTGCGGCGGCCTCTCAGGCCGCGCGTGTGCGAGTCTTACGCCCCACCGGCGGCAGTGCGCAGATCGCCGGCCGATTGGTCGATCTCCAGCTTGTGCATCTTGTACAGCAACGCCTTATAGTCGATCCTGAGGATCTTGGCCGCCTGTTTGCGGTTCCAGCGGGAGGCGTCTAGCGCCCGCAGGATGGCTTCCGTCTCCGCCTTCCGTTTGGCCTCGTTGACCTTCTCCAGACTGGGGAAGCCCAGACTGGATCCGATGCTCGATGCGGCGCCGGCCGGCTGGAAGCGGATCACGCCGTCGGGAAGAGATCCATGGGCGCTCGCGGAGAGCTGACGCACGATCTCGTCCGGGTTCTGCAACACGAGCAGCCGGCACATCATGTTTTCCAACTCCCGCAAGTTGCCCGGCCACTCGTATTCGAGCATGGCTTGCCGCAGGGCAGGCGAAAGCAACGAGTCGGACGGCCCCTCGGTGCGATGCTTGCGCAGGAAAAACTCCGCGGCTGCCGGGATGTCCGCCTTGCGCTCCCGCAGCGCCGGCACGCGGATATTGATCACATTGAGCCGGTAGTACAAATCGGCGCGGAACCGGCCGGCGTCGATGGCTTTGCGGAGATCGCATTGCGTGGCAGCCATCACGCGCACGTCCAAAGGGCTACGGTCCTCGCCGCCGGGACGCTCGCATTCGTCGTCTTCGAGGACGCGCACCAGCTTGCCCTGCAGCCGGATGTCCATATCGCCGACCTCATCGAGCAGAATGGCGCCGCCATGTGCAAGCTCGTTCCCGGCCAATTCGCCCGGCAGCGCGGCGCAGTTTAGCTTAAGGAACGGCTTGCGGGCGCGCGGGGACTGGGCGTGAATCCGGCGCGCGAGCGCTTCTTTGCCCGCGCCGGTCTCGCCTTCGATGAGGAGCGGCAGGTCCGAAGCAGCCACCCGCCGCCAGGTCGCTCGCATGTCTTTCCCCATCCAGCTTTCGGTGAGGCAAGCTTCGAGTTCGGTCGCCGGATGGCTCTCGACAGCCGGCGCGACAGCCCGCGGCCCGCCTTCCAACGCACTCTGAATCGCCAGGATGAGGTGGTCGTGGTCAATGGGCTTGGCCAGAAAATCCGTGGCGCCGGTCCTCATGGCCTGGACCACGTTGGTGGTGGCGGCCGCCTCGGAAAGCATGATCACCGGTTGGTTGCGTCCAGTGTTCCGCATCTCGCGCAGTGTTTCCAGACCGTCCTTGCGCGGCATCTCAAGATCCAGCAATACCAGCGAAATGGCGCGATTGGCGGCGAGGCAGGCTAAGGCCTCCTCGCCATCTTCGGCGATTGCGGCGCCATATCCGAGGCACCGGACCACCATTTGAAAGTAGCTGCGCGCGTCCGCATCGTCCTCCACGACGAGAATAGTCTTACCGTCTCTCATGCTTTTTCCGGGACCGATCCTCCCAATGCGTGTCACTCAATTAAACTAGCCAATCGGGTAAGTGTCAATTCCAGACTTGCCTTAGATGCCTCTAAGGGCTCGCCTGGTAGTCATATCAGGAATCCCTGAGGCAGGACCGGCTTCAGCCAGTCAAGATCAGATAGACCGAACCGCTGCCACTCTCGCCGGTAGCGGCGCGCGAGACAGCGGATTCCGCAGCGCGCGCCCAAAGCCTTCGAAACGCACCTGCATAACGTCGCCATCCTCCAGCCGCACGCCGTCTCCGAAGCTGAATGCGTCTGCACCGAAGAAGTGAATATGCAAATCGCCCGGACGCCGGTGGAATTCGAACTTGAAGTGATGATGTTCGATATTGGACAGGCTGTGGCACATGGCGCTCTCTCCGGTCCGTATCTCGCGCGACCAGAGAATCCGGCCGCCGCGGGCGACCGACACCTCTCCGGGCGCCGCATCGAAATCGCCGTCCACCACGAGTTCCGGGCCGATGGCGCACGTGCGCAGTTTCGAGGCCGCCAGATACAGGTAGTTCTTCCGCTCCAGCACGTGATCGGAAAACTCATTACCCGCCGTGAAGCCGATCCTTCGCGGCGAACCCTCGGCGTCGATCAGGTACACACCCGCCACTTCGGGTTCTTCTCCGCCATCCTCGGCGAATCCCGGAACAGTCAACGGCTCATTGTGGGCCCGCAGTACGGTGCCACACCCCTTGTAAAACCATTCGGGCGCAACCCCCGCCTCCCCCGGCGCCGGTTTGCCGCCCTCGACGCCCGATTGATACATGCGCGTGCTATCGGTGACGGCCTGCGCCGCCACATGCATCGCATCGCGATTTTTGGCGCTAGCCTTGTGCGTTAGCCCGGTGCCGCTTACCAGGCATCGCGCCGGCTCGACGGGGTGATCGGCCGATGGACAGATCCGCCAGCCGGACTTGCCTGCGTACACGGCGTCGTAGTCGACAAATTCATGGGACGCGCGGCGTTCGGTTCCCTCCGCGAGCGAAACGCCTTCATTCAGGCACTCCCACGCGAGGTCATAAACGGACCGGCAGCCCTCCAGCAATCGAAGCCGGGGCTCCTCGACGAGGGCCACGCGGCGACCTTCCGAGCATGTTAACTGAACGAGTCTCAATTCGGTAGTATAGCGGGTCAGTTTGCAATTGGAGGGCGGGCAATTCTGCCCGCAGCCGGCTTTCAGCCGGCTCTGGCCGCCTAAAAAGGCGGCTGCGGGCAGAATTGGCCGCCCTCCAAGGCGATGCTACGTAACTGCGCCTGCATACGAACAGGCCGACGTGGGCGTCGACCGCCCGGACCATCCTTCACGCCGTAAGCGTCAGAATCGTACTGGCGTAGTTGATCGGCCCGCTCAGGGTGTATTGCGCTTGCACGCGCGGGAGGTACACGCCGGGAGCGACCGGATTGCCATTGTTGTCGGTTCCGTCCCAAACCACGGTTTCCACGCCCGCGGGCCGCTGGGTCCAGCCGTGCAGGGTTTTCACCGGCACGACGCCGGGCGTTGTGTCGCTGTCCTGTATGATTTCCACCAGCGTGTAGCACGCTTGCGGCATTTTATAGGAAATGCGGGCCGATTGGCCCTGCTTCAGGGGATTCGGATTCGAATTCGGGTGCCAGACGGTGGGAGGCGTGCCGGCTGGTTTGAACGGCACCGGCGTGTAAGCATCCCCCGTCACGGTGACGCCGTCGGTGACGCTCGTTGGTCCCATGCCGAGACTGCCCGCGTAGTACAGGTACGGTACAGTAACCTGGGGGATCGCTATGGCCTGTAGCGCGACCAAATCGACCGCCGTCGGATTGAGACCGGCGAACACCAGGTCGGCCTGGATCGCCGTTCCCGAAGTGGGTCCCTCGCCTTCCATTCCCCAAATCCCGTCGATGACTGCGAAGTCGACCGGCCGCGCACAGTTCAGGTCGATGATGGATTCCGCGATCCCGCGGTAGTGCAGATCCTGGCGGGGCCACATGCTCGGCGCGGTATAGATGCTGGGCGGCGCCATCCCAACCAGGCACTTCATCGAGAGGGTGGCGCCCACCGACAGGTGCGTCTTCAGCTTGGCGGCGCTGATGAAGATGGCGTCGGGACCCGTCACCGTGGTCGGCAGCCACATCGATTGGTAAACCATGCCACCCGGCTTGCCAACCGGCACCAACCTGTCGGGCTGCTGGCAAAGATCGACCAGGGTGATGACGCCCGCCGGGCCGTAGTTCTGGAAGAAGCCGTAGCCACAGGCGGCGAACGGACAGGGCTGGACACATGATCCTTCGGCGATTATGATACGCGACGCTCCCGCAGCCAGCGCCAGATCCACGATAGCCCGCACTACCTGCGGGTCTGTGGTGATTCCGGTGGTGGATGGCGACGCGATGACCAGGTTCGGCTTGATGACGACAGTCTTGCCGGCGATGGCAGCCGACGGAAACTGCCCGCTGGCGGCGATGGCCGTGCGGGCGGCCCCGTAGGCCTGGCTGGAATGCCCGACTCCCACCACATATCCGGAGGTTGCAGCCGCCCGGCTGGACCTGCCGGTGAGCAGCGCCGTTGGCACGGCCATGGATTGCAAAAAAGCCCGGCGTTTCAACTTCGTATGTCCTCCATTAGTCTTTAACTGGCAAGGTCCAATTGTACACTAAAACATAGATAAGTGGACCTGTTTGTCTCATAGTACCCTCCTCGGCACCCCGGGGCCCCTTCGAAGGGCGGCCTTCCGCCATCGCCGGGCGCAACAGCCCGCAAGCGTCTCATTCCACGCCATTTCTCGAACGCTCTCGGTTCCCCGCTCCTTCAACCCGTTTTGTCCCTCCGCCGCTCCGTACCTATCCGGCAGGTATGGTACGTGCTTTCAAAAGCGCGGCCACGTTGGGTGGCTCTCCGCCAACAGCAGCCTCGGATAGCGGGGCAGGCTTGACCAGAGCGGGCGCCTGCCGCGTACGCCTGCAACGTATGCGTCCGCCGGACTGATCCGAGCCCCGTGGGCGCGTTGCGGCCTGCACAACTGCCAGCAAGCCGAGCACCAAAGCTACCCCGGTTATAACAGCGAGTCACTGCGCGGTGTTGACCGTTACCGTTTCGTAACAGAGACCCTCTCCCGCCGTCTCCAAACCCGAGAGAATCGTTACGTCGCCCAGGTTAGGAAAACCCGGTCCGAACGTACGCGTGAAAGAGTCAGGCGGGACCACTGCGGGAATCGGCTTAGACCACAATCGTTTCACGCCGCCCGTACCGGTATGCAGGGTAGCGTACCAGGTTGCGGGCGTGTCGATCCCCAGGTTGAAGTTCATCGTCAGCGTGCCGTTCGCGAAGCTGGCGCTAAGACCCAGTCCGCAAGCCGGTGCGCGCGCAATGTTGTTGCTCTCCGATTCGGTGAACCACAGCGCGCCGTCTGGTCCCGCCGTGATCCCTAATGGCAAGCTGGCGGGCGCGGGGTACTCGGTGATGACCCCGGCAGTGGTGATTCGCCCGATCTCAGGGTCGACAAACCACAGCGCGCCATCCGGACCCGCCGCGATCCCGGAAGGGCCCCCCTTAGGGCTGCCCGGTACTTGGTACTCGGTCATCATCCCAGAGGTGGTGATCCGTCCGATCTTGTTGACCTGCCATTCCGTAAACCACAGGGCGCCGTCCGGCCCCGCCGCGATCCCGTTGGGATAGCTAAAGGCTGTCGGCGTGGGGTACTCGGCCGTGATCGCCCCGGCCGTCGTGATCCGCCCGATCTTGTTGGCGTAGAATTCGGTAAACCACAGCGCGCCGTCCGGACCCGCTACGATTCCGTAGGGGGCGCTAGCGGCGGTCGGCACGGGGTACTCGGTAATCCCTCCGCTAGTGGTAATGCGCCCGATGTTGTTGCTGCTCTGTTCGGTAAACCACAGCGCGTCGTCCGGACCCGCCGTGATCCCGTAGGGAAGGCTGTACGCAGTTGGCACCGGGTACTCGGTGATCGCCCCCGCGGTGGTGATGCGCCCGATATTGTTGCCGTAGTATTCGGTAAACCACAGCGCCCCGTCCGGACCCGCCGTGATCCCCGTGGGCCCGCTAGAGGCGGTCGCTAGGGGGTACTCGGTAATCCCTCCGCTAGTGGTGATGCGGCCAATCTTGTTGGCGCCATATTCGACAAACCACAGCGCGCCGTCCGGACCCGCCGTGATCCCCCAAAGGCCACAAGAGGCGGTCGGTATGGGGTATGCGGTGATATTGCTCCATGTTTTCGCTGGCGCAACCGAAGGCAAGGCCAGCATGAATCCCGCCAGCCAAAACCTCGCAATCGTCATTTGCATAAACCTCCTCCCCATTGACAATACACCCGTTTTGCCATCCCGGCCGGCGCATCCCTCTATATCCATGTCTTAATCTCTGAATATCGAGATATACTACAGAGTGTGGTGCTTCTCGACAGTCGAGGAGGCGTTCCGATGTATACAAGGCGTGCTTTTATCGTTGGGGCAGGGTCGGCCGGGCTTGCACTGGCCCTGCCGCCGGCTCGCGGGTTGGATTGGCCGCAATTTCGAGGACCCGACCGAAACGGTATCTCTAAGGAAACAGGACTGTTACGCAAGTGGCCGGCAGCCGGACCGAAGCTCCTTTGGTCGGTCCCGGTAACCGAGGGCTATGCCGGTGCCGCCATCGTGGCCGGCCGGGTGTATCACCACGACTACGATGAAGCCAAGTCGGAGTGGTCGATCAACTGCCGCTCTCTCGACGCCGGTAAGCCGATCTGGCAGTTTCGCGAGCCGCGCGAAATCCGCCCCAATCATGCCATCACCCGTACCATACCCGCGGTGGACGGCCGGTTCGTCTGCTCCCTGGACCCCAAAGCCGTGCTCCACTGTCTGGACGCCAGGACCGGCAAAGAAATCTGGCGGAAAAGCCTGGTCACCGAGTACCAGGCCACTATCCCCTCCTGGTACAACGGGCAGTGCCCTCTCCAGGAAGCCGGCCGCATTATCGTAGCCACCGGCGGCGCCGCCATTCTGGTAGCGCTCGACAAGGCTACCGGCAAAGAAATCTGGCGCACCCCGAACCCGAACCACCTCTTGATGACGCACGCCTCGGTGATGCCGGCTGTGCTGGGCGGAGTGCGGCAGTATCTCTACGGAACGCTCCAGGGACCGCTGGGAGTAGCGGCCGCCGACGGCAAGCTGTTGTGGGAATTCGCGCGCAAGTTCAACGTGGCGGTGGCCCCCTCGCCCATCGCGGTGGACCAGGAGCGGGTCTTCATGACCGCCAGTTACGACGCGGGCAGCGTCATGATTCGCGTGCGCCGCGATGGCGCCGCTTTCAAGGCGGAACCCCTGTTCGACCTGAAGAACAACGAATGGAATTCGGAAGTGCATACGCCGATCGTGCATCAGGGCCATCTGTTCGCGGTGGGCAAGAAGAAGCGCGGCCTGTTCACCTGCCTGGATTTCGACGGCAAGGAGGTCTGGACCAGCGAGGGAAAAGCCTCGTTCGGGCTGGGCAGCTTCATGCTGGCCGACGGCATGTTTCTGGCGATGGATGGCAACACGGGCAAATTGCACCTGATCGAGGCGAGCACCACCGCCTACAACGAGATCGCCAGCGCACAGGTGCTCGCGGGGCAGGAAGTGTGGGCGCCTATGGCGTTGTCGGACGGCAAACTGGTCTTGCGCGATCTGACCAAAATGATCTGCCTCGATCTTCGAGGGTAGGCAGTAGTTTGTGGAGGGCGGACTTTAGCCCGCGCGGGGCTTTAGCCCCGCTGTTGCGAAAGGGGGTTCGCGTCATGCACTACCGGCAGGTTGCAGTCATCGGCGGCAAGGGCGCCGGACCCGGCCAGTTCAGCGCTTCGTTGCGCAGCATCGCCGTCGACCCGGCCGGCAATCTCTATGCGGCCAACGACTCCCAGATTACCGTCTTCGACGAGGCTGGCCGCCCCAGGCGCCGGTGGTCGACTTCCCAACCGGTGCACTCCGTGGCGGTAGCCGGCGATGGCGCGGTGTACACCGGCCAAATCCGCCAGATTGAAATTTTCGACCGCGCGGGAAAACTCGTCCGCACTTGGCGCGACGATACGCTCGCGGGGCGCGTTACTGCCATCGGCTTCGTGGACGGCGACGTACTGGCCGGAGACGCGACTGGCCGTGCGATCCGGCGCTTTGACTCCAACGGCAGGTTCCGCAACAACATCGGCACGGACAATCCTCTGAATGGGCTGCTGATCCCCAACGGTGTGCTGGACTTCGGCGTGGACGCGCACGGCATTATCCACGCGGCTAACCCAGGCAAGCATCGCGTGGAGCGCTATACGCCCGCCGGTGAATTGCTCGGGCACATCGGACGTTTTCACGGTACCGACCCGGCCGGGTTCGGTGGCTGCTGCAATCCGACCAACGTGGCGGTCCGCGATCGCATTTACGTCACGGAAAAAGCCGGCCCCCGCGCCAAGGTCTACAACTTCAGCGGCGAACTGGAGGCGGTCATCGCCGCCGGCGTCTTCAATGCAAACTGCAAGAACATGAGCGTAGCGGTGGATCGGCGCGGGCGCGTGTATGTCGGCGATACCGTAAAGCTCGCGATCTTCGTCTTTGAACCGGTGGCAATATGAGCAGTGGATTCTTCGTGGGGCAGGCCCTCGGCCTGCGGCGGCCTCTCAGGCCGCCTTGCTCTTGTGGAGCAGGTTGCCAACCTGCAGGCCGATTGTCAATCGGCCGCGCCAAGGGGGTTCCGCTTGTCTAACGCACCTTCAGAACGATATACCAGACGGGACCTGTTGCACAAGGCCGCTCGCGGGACGGTCCTGGCGACCCTCGGCGGTGGCGCCGCATTCCTGGTCCAGAAAGCCCACGGGCAGGTGGTCTGGCAGGTGGATGCGACGCGCTGCCTCAACAGCAGGCTCGGCGTGGTGGGCGTGGAAGCCTGCAAGCTCTGCACCACCGAGTGCGTGGTCGCCCTGTCGGCCGTGCGCGCTGTGAACGAGTACTCCCGCTGCGGCCGCTGCAACATCTGTCCGGCCTACTTCAATATCACCAGCGCGGTAGACGAGCGCGGACTGCCAAGCGAGAAGCTCTGCCCGCGCGACGCCATTACCCGCAAGCCGATCGGCAAGGCCGATCCCGAAGACCCCGCCAACAACTTCTACGAGTACCTCATCGACGAGGAAAAGTGCGACGGCTGCGGCAAGTGCGTCATGCAGTGCAAGGAGCCCCTGGGCCTGGGGTCGATTGTTCTGCGGATTCGCTACAACCGATGTGTGGACTGCAACCGCTGCGCCATCTCCAGGGCGTGCCCTAAGGATGCCCTCATTCAGGTTCCAGTCGAGCAGGCTCTGAGGTCACAAGATGGGGGGCGGGCTTAAGCCCGCGCGGGGCTTCAGCCCCGCCGCAGCGCTGTTACTCCTGGCCACAGTTGCGGCAAGCGCGCAATCGCTCCCCTATCAGCGCCCCGTCGACGAAGCTCCCCAGGAAAAAAGTATCGGAGGCGGCTACAAAACACCCGCAGTCCAGAAGCCCTTGCCGCGAAGCTCCTGGCTGCAAATCCTGGATGTCGCGGTCCTGGCCGCGGCCATGGGGATTTCGTCCTGGTTGGTCCTGAAGCGGCGCAGCCGGAAATCGCTGGCCGCGCTGGCCATCGGTTCGTTGGCCTATTTCGGCTTCTACCGCGAGGGCTGCATTTGCCCGATCGGTTCTATCCAAAACGTCGCCGTGGCGTTGACCGATCCGCACTACTCCATCCCCATGGTGGTGACGGCCACCTTCTTCTTGCCGCTAGTCATGGCCGTATTCGTTGGGCGCGCCTTCTGCGGAGGGGTCTGCGCGCTGGGCGCGATTCAGGAACTGGTGCTGGTGAAGCCGCTCCAAGTCCCAAGGCGGCTGGACCGCGCATTAGGCCTGCTGAAGTACGTCTATCTCGGGCTGGCGCTCTTCTTCGCCCTGAAACCGGCGGTCGCCCGCGACTTCCTGATCTGCCGGTTCGATCCCTTCGTGGACTTCTTCCGCCGCACCGGCCCGCCCCATATGCTCCTGCTTGGCAGTGCGTTTCTGTTGGCGGGCATGTTCATCGGACGGCCGTATTGCCGCTACCTGTGTCCTTACGGCGGCCTGCTCGCCTGGTGTACGCGATTGGCCCGCCGCGGAGTCACCATCACGCCCGACAAGGAACTAGACTGCGGCCTATGCACAGATGCCTGCCCCTATGGCGCGATCGAGAAGATGCGGGCCGTGCGCCGCAACTGTCTGTATTGCGCGCGATGCTATGCGGCATGCCCCCGCGACGGAGATCTGGCGCACGCCAAGGCGCAATTGGTGAACTTGTCATGACCACGCGGCTCTCAACGTGGCTCGCAGGCGCCGCCGTGCTTGCCTGCGTAGCGATCCTGCTAGCCGACTATGGGCTGGCAACCTGGCGTGCGCCGCGCGACGACAGGCTCATCCTGACCTTGCAGCAACAGGTAAAGTCCGACGCTGCACTGGCCGCGAAACTGGCTGCCGAACAGAAGCGAGTCACGGCCACCCGCCGCGCGCGAAAGTCCAGGGACAACGCCGTAGCCTGGCTCCTGATCGCATCCGCTGCTGCGTTCCTCACCCTCGCCAAGCAGTTAGTCAAATCTGCCCAGCCGAAAATAGTGGGGCAGGCCCATTGGCCTGCGCGGGGCTCCCAGCCCCGCTCTTTGGTGCGGCAGGCATTCAGCACGCCGCCCCCCATCGACCTGACCTTCATTGACGAACTCGTAGCAAACCACGGCCCAAGCAAAGAAAACGCCATCGTATTCCTCCAGGCCATCCAGAACCACTATCGCTACCTCCCCGACGAAGCCATCCGCCGCCTCTCCGAACTGACCGGTATCACCCCCGCCCAACTCGCCGGCACGTCCTCTTTCTACGGCCAATTCCGCCGCACCCCTACCGGCAAACACACCGTGCGAGTCTGTCACGGCACCGCCTGCCACGTCGCCGGAGCGCGCCAGATTACCGATGAACTGCGCCGCTACCTCGCCATCCCCGACGGCGACGACACCGACGCAGCCCGCATGTTCACCATAGGAGAAGTCGCCTGTCTGGGCTGCTGCAGCCTGGCCCCCGTGCTCATCGTGGACGGCCACACCGCCGGCCGGCTGACACCGTCCAGCGCCAGCGCTGCCCTGGCGCATGTTGAGGAGACCGAGACGGTATGAAGCGCGGCGCTGTCGAAATCCGGATCGGACTCGGCTCCTGCGGCATCGCCAGCGGCGCGGAACAGGTGCGCGACGTCCTGCAGCGGGCTGGCCAAGTCAAGACGGTCGGCTGCAATGGGATGTGCCATCTCGAACCGCTGGTGCAAGTGGTGGAGCCCGGCGGCCGCGTCACCTTCTATAGCAACGTTACCGTTGAGACCGCGCGGCTTCTGGTCCGGCGGCACTTCAGGGCCGATTACCAATCGGCCGCAGGATACCATCCTGCCCCACAATCCACAAAACAAAAACGGATCGTGCTGGAGAACTGCGGCGAAATCGATCCGCTGAACATCGATGACTACCTGGCCCGCGACGGCTATCGCGCCCTCGACCGCTGCCGCAAGCAATTGTCCCCCGAACAAGTAATCGCCGCCATCGCCGAATCCGGCCTGCGCGGGCGCGGCGGCGCGGGCTTCCCCACGGGACGCAAATGGGCGCTGGGACGCGCGCAGGCGGACCCCATCAAATACGTCGTCTGCAACGGCGACGAAGGCGACCCCGGCGCATTCATGGATCGCGCCGTGCTCGAATCCGACCCGCATCGCGTTCTGGAAGGCCTGGCTATCGCGGCGTACGCCATTGGAGCCGCCGAGGGCTACCTGTATATCCGCGCCGAATACCCGCTGGCGGTGCGCCATGTACGCGCCGCGATCGTCCAGGCGCGCGCCCGCGGATACCTCGAATCGCTGCACCTTGAAGTGCGCGAAGGCGCCGGCGCATTCGTCTGCGGCGAGGAGACCGCGCTGATCCAGTCGCTCGAAGGCAAGCGCGGCATGCCGCGGCTGAGGCCGCCCTACCCGGTCGAACAAGGTTTCCGCGGCAAGCCGACCATCATCAACAACGTCGAAACGCTCGCCTGTGTGCCGTGGATCGTCCGCCACGGCCCCGAAGCCTTCGCCGCCTTTGGCACTCCAACCAGCCGGGGAACGAAAGTCTTTGCACTGGCCGGAAAGATCAGCCGCGGCGGCCTGGTCGAGGTCCCCATGGGCGTCACCATTCGCGAAGTCGTGGAGGAAATCGGAGGCGGCATCCCCAACGGCCGGCAATTCAAAGCGGTGCAACTGGGCGGTCCGTCCGGCGGCTGCATCCCGGCGCGCCTCGCGGACACGCCCATCGATTACGATGCGCTGGCCCAGACCGGCGCAATTATGGGATCGGGCGGTCTGGTGGTGCTCGACGACCGCGACTGCATGGTCGATATCGCGCGTTTCTTCCTGAAATTCACGCAGGCCGAATCGTGCGGCAAGTGTACCTTCTGCCGCATTGGCACCAAGCGCATGCTCGAGATTCTCGACAGGCTCTGCGAAGGAAACGGCCGCCGCGACGACCTCGAAAAGCTGGAGACTCTCGCCGATTACGTCAGCCGCGGTAGCCTCTGCGGCTTGGGTCAGACCGCGCCCAACCCGGTGTCCACCACGCTCCGTTATTTTCGCGACGAGTACGAAGCCCACCTGCATGACAAGCGTTGTCCGGCCGGCCGCTGCCCGGCCCTGATCCGCTACCTCGTGACGGACAACTGCATCGGCTGCACCCTGTGCGCGCAGGCCTGCCCCGTGGGAGCTATCGCCTATCGTCCATACCAAAAGCACGAAGTAGACGAGCACCTTTGCACCCGCTGTGACATGTGCCGTCAAGTCTGCCAGGACGACGCCATCGAGGTCGTTGTTCGTGGGGCAGGCTCTCAGCCTGCGGCGGCCTCTCAGGCCGCCCCCCAAAAATAGATGATCGTAACCCTCACAATCGACGGCCGCCGTGTCAGCGTGGCACCTGGAACCACCGTCCTTCAAGCCGCGCAGTGGCTCGGCATCCGCATCCCCACCATGTGTCACGTCCCCGGCATAGAACCCGCGGCGTCGTGCTTCGTTTGCGCCGTCCAGATCGAAGGCCGGCGCACCCTCTCGCCCGCCTGCGCGATGCCCGTGGCGGAGGGCATGGTCGTCTCGACCGACAGCGCCGACGTCCGCACCGCCCGCAAAATGGCACTGGAACTCCTGCTCTCCGACCACGCCGGCGAGTGCGTAGCGCCGTGCGCCGCCCGCTGCCCCGCCGGTCTCGACATCCCCGGCTTTGTCTACGGCATCGCCACGGGCGACCATCGCCGCGCCATCGAGGTGATCGCCGAGCGCCTGGCCTTGTCCGGCTCCCTCGGACGCATTTGCCCGCGCCTATGTGAAGAAGGGTGCCGCCGCTGCGATCTCGACCAGGGTCTGGCCATCGGCGCGCTGCATCGCTACGCCGCCGACCGCGACATGGAAACGGCCGCGCCATACACGCCCCAGTGCGCGCCCGCCACGGGCAAGTCGGTCGCCATCGTAGGAGCGGGTCCCGCGGGCCTGGCCGCCGCCTGGTATCTGCTGCGGAAAGGCCACGCCTGCACGCTTTTCGATGCGCATCCCCAACCCGGCGGCATGCTGCGCTACGGCATCCCCGCCTACCGTCTGCCGAAAGACGCGCTGGATGCGGAGGTCGACGCCATCCGCAGACTTGGCGCGCGGTTCCAAATGGGCGCACGCTGGGGCTCGGATTTCACCCTCGCCGAACTGCGCCAGCGCCACGGCACGGTCTTCCTGGCGATCGGAGCGCAACGCGCGCAGGGCCTCCGCTGCGAGGGCCAGGAGCACGCGCTGGCCGGCACCGAGTTCCTGGAACGCGTCGCCACCGGCACCCCGCCGTCGCTCGGCCGCGATGTGGTGGTGGTGGGAGGCGGCAACACCGCCATGGACTGCGCCCGCTCCGCTGCGCGGCTTGGCGCGCAAAACGTGCGCATTCTCTACCGCCGCGGTCGGCAGGAGATGCCCTGCGCAATGGACGAAGTGGAGTCCGCCGAAGCCGAAGGCGTGCACATCGACCTGCTCGCGGCGCCGGTGCGCCTCGAAAGAAACGCCAACGGTCTGCTGCTGACCTGCCAGCGCATGACGCTCGGCGAGCCGGATGCTTCCGGGCGGCGAAGGCCGGTTGCGGTGGCGGGCTCCGATTTTGTCATCGAGTGTTCCACCGTGATCGCAGCCATTGGCCAAGCCGTGGAGCGCACCTTGGCCGAGCGCGAAGGCCTGGGCGTGACCGGATGGGGCATCGCCGCCGATGAAAGGACGCTCGCGACGAACCTGCCCGGCGTGTTCGCTGGCGGAGACGCGGTCCTGGGCGCGGACCTGGCCGTGCGGGCGGTAGCCGCGGGACGAATCGCCGCAGCCTCGATCCACCAGTACCTCAGCGGCGAACCGGTGACCGGCGAGCCGGCGATGACCGGCATCGCCATGCGGCCGATCGACGACGCCGAGCGCGCCGCAATCTTCCGCGCCATCGAGCAATCCGCCCGCGTGCCTGTGCCGCGCATCCCCATGGAACAGCGCCTGGCCAGCTTCGACGAAGTGGAACTGGGCCTGCCGCCGGACGACGCCGCGCGCGAAGCCCGCCGCTGCATGACCTGCGGCTGCCGCAAACAGGATTGCTGCCTGGTCCGCTCGCTGGCCACCGAATACGACGTGGACGTGTACCGGTTCGCCGGCGCGCGCCGCCGCTTCTCGCAGGATCTGTCGCACCCCGAGATCGTCTACGAGCCGGGCAAGTGCATCAGTTGCGACGCCTGCGTGCGCATCGCCGCCGCGGCCGGCGAAACGCTCGGCCTTGCCATGATCGGCCGCGGCTTCGACGTCACCGTGGCCGTGCCGTTCGGCAGGCCGCTTTCGGAAGGGCTGCGCCACGCGGCGCGCCAATGTGCCGAGGCTTGCCCGAGCGGCGCGCTGGCGCTGCGCACGGCTCGCTCATGCGACAGTTGTTCGCTGTCGTGTTGATCCGGACCGATCTACTGGTTGTCTAGCAGCCGCTGCTTCAGCTTCGGAATATCCAGACTACAGAAGGTCGGTCGCTCACCCTGCCGCGCGTGCGCGTGCCCATCGTTGCCGAACTCCATGTACCGATCGGCGGCGGGCGTGTACCGGGGCCACGCCGGAAGACCGCTGCCATTCGGGTCGCCGGTCTTGGCAAAGTTGGTCCAATAGCTCTCGATGCTCGCGGCCAGAGCCTCGTCCAGCTTGGCGAAGGTCAGCCAACTGCTCCACACCGGATTGCGGAGCGCCCCGAAAACGTAGGGCAGTTCCAGGCTGTGAAACGACCCCAGATCGCTTTCCCCCCTGCCTGGTATGGACCGCCGGAACTGATACACGAATGACGCGCGCCCTGCGGCGCCATTCAGCGCCGCCATGGCGGCCGATGGACAAGTCATCAGCGCGTCGTTGAGCCATTCGTCCGCGGCGGCATCCCGGCCCATGTGTGCGTCGATCGCGTAGGCGGCCATCGCGAGCGGTGCAAGGTTTCCGTAACTGATGCGCAGCGTCTTCCTGGGTCCCTGATCGACGGCCAGCGGAACCGCGGATGCGCCGCGAAACACGCTCGCTTCGCGCCCGTTGTTGCCGATCATCAGATTGACTGGCTGTTGTGCGCCAGTGCCGAACACTCGCTGCGGGCTCCGCGGAAGGACCCAGCCATCCAGCACAAATTCGGGGTTGGGCTCCTGTCTGGCGGCATCGGCCGCGGCAGCCAGGATGGCTTGCGCGGGCAACGCGCGCAAACGCTCGATCGAGGAATCGCCTGGCGCCCGCGGCGCCCGCCTGGCAACCCGCTCGCCGAACTGCTCCGCCTGCCGCAGAACGTGCGCGTACGCGAGGCCGAGCACCGGGCCGCTCTCCAGGATCGCGCGCGCGAAGAGTCCGCGCGCCAGAGGCGAACACATCAGCATGCCCGCATCGATGGCCCCGGCGGACTCGCCAAAGACAGTCACGCGCGCAGGGTCGCCGCCAAACTGCGCGATGTTCTCATGCACCCACCGCAGGGCGGCAATCTGATCGAGCAATCCGTAGTTGCCGGAAGACCCGTGCGGCGATTCGCGGGTCAGTTCGGGGTGGGCAAAGAAACCCAGTGGACCGAGCCGGTAATTGATCGTGACCACCACCACCCCGCGTTTGGCGAGCTCCGCGCCATCGTAGCCCGGCTCGTTGCCGCTGCCGATCCGGTTAGACCCGCCATGCATCCAGAACATCACGGCCCGCGGCTCTCTTACCGGCCATTCGGGCGTCCAGACGTTCAGGTAAAGGCAGTCTTCCGAAAGTTCCCAACGGGGCGTCGGGTAGCTCACGCCATAGCGGCGCGCCAGCGGTCCGAGGAAAACGCCCGTGCCGAGGGGATTCTGCACGCAGGCCGCCGAATATCGCGTGGCATCGCGTACGCCGCGCCAAGGTTTGACGGGCTGCGGCTCGCGCCATCGCAGCGCGCCCACCGGCGGCTCGGCAAACGGAATGGCCTTGAATACCGCGCCCGGCGCCGCAAGGTAACCGCGCACCGCGCCGCCCGTCACGTTTATGGTGGGCACGGGCTGCGCAAACGCGGCTGAAAGGAAGCAGGCTGCCAGGCTCAGCTTAGCCGTGGGGCAGGCCATCGTTTTTCGTGGCCTGCCGGGCACCCGAACCGTACAGTTAATTCGCGGACACCACACCAACTTAACGCCGGGCGGATCGCTGTGGAGGTCTTACGACGCCAAGGCCATGCCATACTTTCTGTAATATGGACCCTATCGAAATCGGCGCCATCGTCTTTCCGCGTATGGATCAGATGGACTTCACCGGTCCATTCGAAGTGCTCTCGCGTATTCCAGGTGCCCGGTTTCACGTGCTCTGGAAAGACAAAGCGCCCCTGCGAGACATCGCGGGCCTGATTCTGACGCCGGAAACGACCTTCGCCGAAGCGCCCAACCTGGATGTGCTGGTGGTGCCGGGCGGCTGGGGACAGGAGCAGTTGATGGACGATGAGGCGGTCCTCTCGTTCATTCGCGGGCAGGCGGCGCACGCCACATGCGTCTTCTCGGTCTGCACCGGAGCACTGATCTGCGGGGCCGCCGGGCTGCTGCGGGGCGTGCGCGCCACCACGCATTGGTCCGCCTTTCATCTCCTCGCATACTTCGGCGCCATACCCTGCGAGGAACGTGTGGTGGTGGACGGAAAGTACGTAAGCGCCGCCGGTGTGACCGCCGGCCTCGACGGAGCGCTGCGCGTGGTTTCGCTGCTGCGCGGCGACCGCGCGGCACAGCAGATCCAGCTTGCCATGCAATACGCGCCGGACCCGTCCTTCTCGAGCGGCAGCCCGCACACCGCGCCGCCGGAAGTGCTGGAGGCCGTGCGGACGGCGGGCCGCGACATCGCGCACGGCCGCCTTGAAACCGCGCGCCGCATTTCTGATAGGCTGGGGACCATGACGGATCTCCGCTACCCCATCGGCCCCTTCGCTTACGCGGGCGAAAGCACGGAAGAACAGCGCCGCGCGTTCATCGACCGCATCGAAGCCGCGCCGGCACGCCTGCGCGCGGCCGTGGATGGCCTTACCCCGGAGCAACTGGACACGCCCTATCGCCCCGGCGGCTGGACCGTCCGCCAAGTCGTGCACCACGTCCCCGACAGCCATATCAACAGTTACTGCCGCTTCCGCCTGGCGTTGACAGAAGACTCGCCCAGCGCCAAAGGATACGATGAGGCGGCCTGGGCGGAGCTTTTCGATTCACGCACTGCGCCGGTCGAGGTTTCGCTCGCGCTGCTCGAAGCGCTGCACCGCCGCTGGGTGCTGCTGCTGCGCGCCATGACGCCGGCGGATTTCGCGCGCACGTTCCTGCATTCCGAGCTAGGCCCAGTCACGCTGGATCGCAACCTGGCGCTGTATGCCTGGCATGGCGACCATCACGTGGCGCATATCGCGTCCCTGCGCGCGCGCATGGGTTGGACCTGATTAGTGGCGCAGGCTCTCAGCCTGCGGCGGCCTCTCAGGCCGCTCCCTCACTCGGAGCGCGGCGTAGCGTAATACCCGTTGCGGGCCTCGACGGTCAGTTTGTGCGCGTTCTCCAGCTTGACCTTCAACTGATGAAAGCGGCCGTCCGCCTTGCCAGTCGGAACGAAGCCCAGCAGATAGTGGCTCTCCGGGGTGGCCACCTTGCGGAAGCTCAAGGCGAAGTCGTTCCCGGTTACGTATGTGCCGCCGGTCCCGTGCGCCAGGTCCACCAGCATTACAGGATTCGTCGGATTATCGTACCGCGGCCTGGAATCCATGGTGTTGGCGGCGCCGGCGCCGGTGTAATCCGTCGCTTCGCCAACGTCCACGGCGCTGATCGACACTTTGGCGCGAATGGCCGCCTCGATCAGGTCCGCTTCTTCGGTCGTTTTGTCATGCCCTATGTAGAACCCCGATGAGATGAGTATGATATCCCGCCGCGCCGGCAGCGTGGCCATCTTTTTCACCACGGCTTTCAATAACTCCGCCTGAAGCGTCTGGGCCTGCGAAACACGGCACAATTGCGGAGCACGCAATTGCAGCCGCGAGAGGGCCTCCTGCAACTTCTGGCGGTCGTTCGTGAAATCGACTTGCACAGTGCATGACGACATGAAGATGGCCGCGCGATCGCCGGGCTGCAGCGCGCCAAGCTGCTGCGCCGCGGCATCCCGAATGCGCTTCAGATCGCCGAAATCCCGGATGGTGACGTCGTCGAAGAAGTACGCGATGAAGTGCGCGGGAATCTCGACAGTCCCCGCGCCCGCGGCCGACGCCCCGGGAGCCTGGGCGGCTGGCAGCGATCTGTCGGGAGCGGCCTGGCTGCCGGCGGTCTCCACCGAGAAGCTGGCGATCTCCTGCCGCTTTCCATTGTCGAACAGTTGAAAGTCGTCCTTGCCGAGATTGCTCACCACATGGCCGTCATGGTCGCGAACCACCACGGGCACCTGGATCGCCGTCACGCCCGTCTTGAACGTCTCACCGGACGTCTGCGCCGCCGCGCTGGACAGCGCAGCGAGAGTCAGTATGAATAGAAGCCTTGCACGCATAATTCACTCTACCTTCCACTACTGAGCGTAGTAACCCTTGCGAGCCTCGACTGTAGATTGCTCACCACGTAGCCGTCGCGGTCGTCGACCACCACGGGCACCTGGATCACCGTTACGCCCGTCTGAAACGTCCCGCCGGACTGCGTCCCGGCGGCCGCGCCGTACACCGCAGTGAGGGTCGGCAGGAATAAGTGCACCGAACGCATGATTTACTTTACAACCGCCATGTCGGGGATTTGCACCCCTGCATTCTCAGCGGTAAGCTGTTGGCCTTCCTCGTCGCGGACCACCAGCCGGACCAGGTACGCGCCGGGCTTCACGTCGAAATTCGTATCGATGGTGAACGGAGGCCTTTGCTCCAGCCCCTGCACGGTCTGGTCGCGCAGACGAAGCTGCAGGATCTTTTCGGTGCCGGCGATGAAGTTGCCGTTGGCATCGAACACCGCGGCCACCATGGTCAGATCGTTCCGGTTCCGGTCGTCCGCCTTGCGCAGGTGGATCAGCTTGAGGTCCACGCTGGTCAGCACGTTCAGCTTGGCCTGGCCGCCCGTTTCTGTCACCTGCGTATGCATCTCCACGGGAAGATCGTGGATCTCGTCGTGCGAGAACACCGCGCTCTCGATCTCCTGCTTGGAAGCCTCCACCGCGTTATCCGGGTGTTTCGGAGCCCAGTACCCGCGGCGCGCCTGCAAGGTCGCCTTCTCGCCCGTGTTCATCGTCACCTTCAGAGCATGGAAGCTGCCATCGGCCTTCAGGTTCTGCGGCACGAAGCCCAGCACGTAGAGGTACTCGGGCGCCGCCGCGGCCTTCCGGACGCCGCCGGCGAAATCGTTGTTGCGGTTCAGCGTTCCCCCGGTGTCCTCAGCCAGCGCGATGAGCTCATCGGTGTTGGCCTCCTGCTCGATCTGTCTAAAGGCAACCTCGTCCTGGATGGTGGTCGCGGGACCGCCCGCCTGGCAGGCCTGGAATGCTGGAATGGTCCAAACGCCCCGCGCGTCGACGCTGCCGATCAGCACCTTGGATCGAATGGCGAGTTGGATCAGATCGGAGCTTTGATTCTGGAGATCCGGTGGGACGAAGAAGCCGGGAGACACC
>Ga0224555_1001031_pt1 | contig 41142 bp, 34 predicted proteins | sample 714S23034metaG_FD_180687 | JGI IMG/M metagenome (GOLD analysis project Ga0224555, IMG submission 180687) | Peat soil microbial communities from Stordalen Mire, Sweden - 717 S2 30-34 | ecosystem: Environmental > Terrestrial > Soil > Wetlands > Peat | place: Sweden: Norrbotten County, Stordalen... | reverse complement strand
GCCGGCTGACTTGATGGCGTCGGTCGTCAGCCCATCCGCAATGTTGCCCGGCGAAGGGTTCATCTCAAATCCCGAATGCACAGCCTTGGCGCGCGCCTGGTAAGCCTGCATCAGATCACGGAAACGCCGCGCCAGCTCATCCGACGTGCAACGGTTGATGAGTTCCTGCTCCACGCCATGCAACTCGGGAAACTCCGAGAGAATCGTTTTGCCGCCAACGCCCACAATCAAATCCGAAACGTAACCGACGACTGGATTCGCCGAGATGCCGCTGAACCCATCCGAGCCTCCGCACTGCAGCCCCACAGTCAGCGCGGAGAGCGGCGCAGGCTCGCGTTGGGCGCAGTTGGCCTCGGCCAGCGCCGCAAAGGTTTCCTCCAGAGATTGTTCCATCAGCGCCGACTCGCGTCCCGACTTCTGTTGATCGAAGATCAGCACCGGCTTGCGCAACTCGGAATCGCGCGCACGCAGCTCGTCCATCAACAGGCTCGGCTGCGCATTCTGGCAGCCCAGGCTCAACACCGTTGCACCGGCCACGTTGGGATGGTGAATGTAACCGGCCAGCAGCCCACACAGCGCTTGCGCATCCTGGCGCGTGCCGCCGCAGCCGCCCTGGTGGGTAAGAAATCGAACGCCGTCAAGGTTATTGAAAACCCGCTCTGTGCGCGGATGAGCCTCCAACTCCACGGCATCGCGACCGTTGGCCCGCCGCTGAATCAGCTTCCTCACATGCTGCCGATAACTGTTCGCGCTGCCGTAACCCAGCTCTTCTTCGAGCGCTTCTTTCATCCGCTCCACGTTGCGGTTTTCGCAAAATACCAGTGGCAACACCAGCCAGTAGTTGCGTGTGCCCACCTGGCCATCCGCGCGGTGGTAGCCCATAAAGCCGCGCGCAACCCAGGCCGATGCATCGGGCAACGCAATCGGTGCAGGCTGCCGCGCAGCGCTGTAAGCCCCCGCACGATGCCGCACGTTGCGCGTCGATACCAACCCTCCGCGCCCGATGGCCTCCACCACTTCACCCACCACCATGCCGTACAGAAAAACCAAGTCGCCAGGCGTCAGATCGACGAGCGACATCTTGTGCTTGGCGGGAATCTTTTGCGCAACCGTGCAAGAGGCTGGAGACGACGCTGAGCCAAATTGCACCAGCGTGCCCGGATCCAGGGGCGCCAGCGCCACCACAACATTGTCGCGCGCGTCGAGTTGCAGAACCGTTTCAACCATAGGGATCTTCTTTCGGGATTAACTTAGGCGCCAACTGGCAAGCCCGCTTTCAGCAAGGATACAACTCGTGCGGGAGACCAGGCCGGCATCGCGCAACGATCGACGCGCGATGCCAATATGATCCAGCAAAATTCGCAAACAAGTCATGCGCGAAAATATACCATGGCCGTGCGTGGGTTTCCGCTTCTGTCTTCGGCCCATCCCGGACCGTGCCCTTGCCCTCCTCCGCCGGAAGGTTCAAATTGAGCCCACAGATTGCAGCCAGATCGTCTTCCACAATCACCCGGAAATCAAATTCACCCACTACCGCAAGCGCTTATCTCTCGCCACAGACGGTATTGGGTGATTTAATCAAGCATGTCTTCCGATCCCAGGCCTCTCAAGCCGCGCCGCATCTCGAGAATCCAAATCATCGCAGTCTCCATCCTTTCAATCGCAGGCGTCATCAACTATATAGATCGCGGCTCCCTGGCTATCGCCAACACAACGATCCGCGCCGATCTCGGCATGTCCGCCACGCGGATGGGGGTCTTGCTATCGATTTTTTCGTTGTCCTACGCCATCTCCCAACTCCCCGTGGGGGTCCTTCTGGACCGGTTCGGCGAACGCATCATTCTGGGCGCGGGAATGTTTCTTTGGTCCGTGACGCAGACGGCAACCGGTCTGGTTAGGGGCTTTGGCTCCTTTGTCGCGGCCCGCGTGGGGTTGGCCGTAGGTGAATCGCCATTCGTCGTCTCCGCAGTGAAAACGGTCAACGACTGGTTTGACGTCCGCGATCGAGCCACACCGATGGGGATCGTCAACTCTGCAACCACACTCGGACAGTCCATTGCACCGCCGATTCTGACTGTGACCATGCTAGCGTTTGGCTGGCGCGGGATGTTCATGCTGATCGGCGTGCCCGGCCTGCTGCTCTCTGTTGTGTGGTACGTCTTTTACCGGGATCGCAAGGATGTTTGCTTGAACGAAGCAGAAAAGGCATATCTCGAATCTCCGGGCGCGAGAAGCATTCTTTCCGACATCTCCTTCTCCCAGTGGATGGGTCTCTTTCGTTTGCGCACTGTGTGGGGAATGATGCTCGGTTTTGGAGGCATCAACTACACAGTGTGGCTTTACATGTCCTGGATGCCGAATTACCTTGAAGCAGAACATCACATAAGCGTTGCGGCCACTGGAACGATCGCCATCATTCCTTTTGCTTGCGGCGCTGCCGGAATGCTCCTCAGCGGCGTAATCGCCGATTTTCTTGTCCGCCGTGGTGTTGCACCTATCAAGAGCTACAGAACTCTTCTGGTTACGGGGATGACTCTTTCTGCCATGTGTACGTTGCTGGTGCCGTACATCTCCGGCGCAATGGGTGCTGCGTTTGGGATTGGTATGGCGCTTTTCTTTAACTATCTCGCGGGAAACGCCGGATGGTGCCTGGTTCAGTCCATGGCGCCCCCTGGAGCCGTCGCTTCCGTTGCGACAATCCAAAACTTCGGCAGCTTTGTCTGCGCCTCCTTTGCGCCTATCATTACCGGCTGGCTGCTTGATCGCACTCACTCGTTCTACCTCCCTCTGGTGATCTGCTCCATGGTCTCGATTCTTGGCGCACTCTCTTACCTTCTGATTGTGAAAGACCCGATCCTCGTCAGCGCGTCGAAGAGAGAACTAATGGCTTCATCCTGATGCATTCATACCCAGGCCGAACCGCATCTGTTGGAGCGTGAACAGACCGCGGAGAGGCGCCCTGTGCGCAGGGAGACGGCCAGGATCAGGGACGCGGCCGTGGAGTGCTGACACTATGCCGAGGTCCTGGACAAATGCGAATTAAACGTGAAGAATATCGTTGCCGCGGATCACCGGGTTCTGGCGCGAAGAAACGGCCGGAACGTTGCTTTTGAAAGCGGGAAAGATCCGGTAGCTCCATAGCGGGCGAGGAGTTCGATCAGGATCAAGCCGCCCATCAACCTTACACTTCACCGGCACTCGGCCTCGCGGAAGGGGCCTCCATGCCGGACCCCTCAGGAAGGACCAAGAAGATGACGAGCAAGCGCAAGACAAAGCTATTGGTTGCGGTTCTCATGACTGCCGGTGTATTGTGCGCGCAGGAAACGCGGAGGACGATCACGAATCCGTCGCCGAATCCAACAGACGACAGCAAGCTCAACAGCAGCGCAGTTCCCGACGCCTATGCACTGGTAGGTCACTTTGACAGAATCGTTGTGATCCGATTGAAGAATAGGGCGAATTTGCTGGCGGGGATTACCAAGGTCGTACAGGAACAGAATATCAAGAACGGTGTGATTCTATCGGCGATCGGATCATTGCGTGGATACGAGGTCCACGCGGTGACAAATCGCGACCTTCCCACGCAGGACACCATCACGAAAAACCCAACCCAGCCGGTAGACCTCGTGAGCATGAACGGCTATGTGATCAACGGACGCATCCATGCGCACATGACCCTGGCAACGCCCGATAGAGTGATTGCCGGACACCTGGAGGCGGAGAACGAAGTGTACACATACGCGATTGTGACGATTGGAGTCATGAACGATACCAACCTCGACAAGATCGATGACAAGACGTATCGCTGAGTGTGAACAGCCGTTGAGCCTGTCGCGGTCAAAGGGAGCAGGGCTCAGCCGATGACGGAAGGTCTCCAGATTCCGGTGAGCATGTCTCGGCGCGAAGGGGACCGTAGTCCTGCTGTTGGTGATCTCGGTCATCATCAACAATGTCGATCGGAGCAATCTTTTGATCGCAGCGCCGGCGATCCAGCGGCAGTTGGCGCTGTCGCCGCTGCAGATCGATAAAGGCCACGTTTGCACCTTCGCCGGCCAGCGCTTTTTGAAATTGCCCGGCCCAAGCCGCCGTCGCTGCCCAAGACCAATGGCGTCTTGTTTTAAGCCTCGGTCCAAATGTTGATCCTGTTCACGCGATACGCAAATTAAAGCGCAAGAAAAACCGCTCCGCCTTCCACCATGAGTTCGATGCCGGCGGCCTGGGCGGCCTCCTGCAGGGCTGCGGCGAGCATGAGAACCGGGTCAGAGCTTACGTCGATCCGGCGCATCAAGCCTTCTCCCTTTTTGCCGCCCGCGGAAAGGACGATTTTCAATCCGCGCCGCTTGCACTTCACCGGCGTCCCATCTTCGAGCTTCGAATTCATCGGCTTGAGGTAGGCGTCGACGTAGTGAACTCCGATGCGAGACTTATCGTCGGTGTGCTCGGGAAGTTTGCCCTCGGCGGCCGGGTTCACTTCACAAAGTTTGACTTTCACGTGGGCCTCCGTGGAGTTCGATTCCTTTTGATTCCAGAAATTCGTCCATTACTTTTCTGAACGCGCGGATGTGTTCGGGCGTGCTGCCGCAGCAGGCGCCTACGAGATTTACGCCCGACTCCAAGAGTGGCATCAGGCCTAGCACCATTTGCTCCGGCGTCTCGTCGTAAATGACTTTCATGTTTTCCAGCCGCGGCTTTCCAGCATTCGGCTGAACCATCACCGGCAAGTCGGTTACGCTCTTATAACGCAGCACAGCTTCTCGCGCGCGTTGCATCTCCATTCCGGTGCCGCAGTTCAAGGCAACAACGTGCGCACCATGCTCCTCCATGAATTCAGCAGCCCGCTCGGGTTCAATGCCCATCATGGTGCGGAAGGTTGAGCCGTCGAGAGTGACGTCGTAGGCGAGGGAACCGATGATGCACTTTGCGCCCGCAGCCTGGGCCGCCTGGATGCCGATCAAGAGTTCCTCAAGCGAGGTCTGGGTCTCGATGATAATGGCGTCGGCCCCTCCGTCGACGAGAGCCGCGGCCTGTTCCTCAAAGGCAGTTCGAACCTGGGATTCGGTGAAGTCGCCGAAAGGCTGAAGCAAGCCGCCGAAGGGGCCGATGTCCCCGAGCACGTAGCCTTCTTTGCCGCTAAAGGCCTGACGGGCGATCTCCACTCCAGCTTTGTTGATTTCAACGACATGGTCTGTTTGGGAATGGCGGTTCAGCATGATGCGCGATCCGCCAAATGTGTTGGTGATGATGCACTCCGAGCCTGCCTGCGCATAGCGGCGCTGGATGGCGAGCACCCTCTCAGGATGCGTGAGATTCCATGCCTCGCCGCAATTGCCCTGCTCCAATCCGGCGATCATGAGTTGCGTGCCCATCGCCCCGTCGCCGAGCATGGGCCGCTCGCGAATCGCTTCCTGCAAGAGTTTCTTCATCATAACTCCGTGTCCTCAAGCCAATTCCTTTTGTACCAATGCGTAGTGAATCGTTTCCAGAACCAGACCCCATTTGTGATCGCGGCTGGAAGACTCACAATAGCAACCCGCAGCGCTGGGTTTGCGCCGCCATGTCAAGACAGCATTCAATCGTTCTCCGCCAAGCGGTTTCTCGCTGTCAATGGCAGTCATCAGGCGTACGGGATTCTCAAGATACTGGCACATGGCTGTGTGGCCCGTATCGCCCGCGGCCGGGACGCAGCGCTGTTCCCTAATAGGATATCCTTCGGCGCGCGGGCCCAGCTTCACTCTGTAGTCAAAAGTCAGCGGCCGGCCCATGTTGGTGCAAGTGGTTCCGTCATAACGGAACACAATGTCGAGCGAGTCGTCCTGGTTGATATGCACCGAAAGACGCTCCTCTGCCCATCGCTTCAAAGCTTTTCGATTGACGCTGTATTCGGCGTCCTGATCCAGCACCGCAACGCGAGCCGGGACTTGCTCGCCCCACGATTGCGGAGCCCGCCGGTAGGCCGCACGCCGGTACTGACATGGGCCAAAAGAACAGTTTTCGCAGGGAACAAGGTCGGTGAGCCTGCGCAATCGCTCGATGTGACGCGTCAATCCGAAAACTGCCAACAAAGTTTTTTTGGGGCGCAACATGCCAGTGTCAAACACTTCCACACAGGAAGGGAAAGGCTCTCTTCGCGTCCGCTTCATCAGTTCGAGCAAGCGGGGTTGCTCCGCGACGTCCCATTCGGGATACCCAGGGCTGTAGTGGGGCAACACAGCCATGTCGTGTTGTTCCGCCCAGTCACAGAGACGAGCTCCGGTCGCCGCGGCCAGATGCTCGACGACCGCGGAACCGAATATCTCGAGGAAAAAATACTCGTCAGGTTTTTCGTCCTGCCAGCGCCGGCGACTTTCCTCTTCGGCTTCAGGACCCGCGCCCACGGCAATCATGATCACGCTGTGGGCTTCAGCTTGCTGGAGCGTGCCCTGGAGGCGTTTGCTGGTGAACGCAAATCCATCCATGTGAATGGAGTCGCCTTTGATTTCGAAGTTCTCCGCTTGCCGCGCATAAAACCACGGCCGGCCGTTCCTTGCGTACCAGTCCCGCGCCCAATCCGCCAGTTCCCGAGCGCGGCCTGCGAGCACCCAGCCGCGCGGATAACCGAGCAGCCGCACATATTCCTCCGGCAACACATTTACATCGGGAAGCGTGCCGGCCAGCTCCATGGATTCGGCTACGTCGCGCATGGGATCGGCTCCACGGGCTTGAACTGGCAGCCCTCCACGAAGAAATTGAAAAAGTCCGGGTGGGTTTCCAGGCGGCAGTGCTGGACCCTCTTTACCAGGTCTTCCAATTCCTGACGCTTCGACTTCGAGAGCAAGGCGATCGTCGCGCCTTCAATCGCGGTGTTGCCGGCCTGGACGATTTTTGTGGAAGCCACGCTGGGCACAAGCCCGATGCGCTTGGAAGCTTCCACGTTGAGATGCCGTCCGAACCCTCCCGCGAGATAAAAGACATCGATGTCGTCGAAGTCGATGCCGTAGCTCGAGAAGACGGCGTGTAAACCCGCGACATTAGCGCCCTTGGCCTGAGCCAACTCATTGACATCGCTCTCGAGCAGGAAAATGTCCGCGTCTTTGTCGGGCGCTCCGCCATGGTAGAGCGTGACGCGATGAATGTCATCCGCAAAGCGGCCCATATCATTCATGCGGCCGGTGCGGAGCAATTCGCTAAGTGCGTCGACCAGGCCAGAGCCACAGATGCCCTCGGGCGGCACGTCGCCGATGACTCGAAGACGGAAGGTTCCGTCGTCAGCAATCTCCACCTCTTCGATTGCCCCGTCCAAAGCAGGCATGCCACATGCGATCGCTCCGCCCTCGAAGGCCGGGCCAGCCGGACAAGATGCCGACAGAATGCGATGCTTGTTGCCAACGATCAACTCGGTATTGGTCCCAATATCCATGACCGCAACCAGGCGCTCTTCATGGGCCAGGTCCACCGCCAGCATGCAAGCGGCAGCGTCCGCACCAACGTGGCCGCTGACGATCGGAGCACCGTAAACCCGAGCTTTGGGATGAATCGGCAAAAGGCTCTGCTGCCCAGTCTGTGACAGGCTGGTGGTTGAGCGCTTGCCTTGGGCCATTTCGATTTCAGTGATTGACAGGTAAGGGCTCTGCCCAATCGAATACACGCTCTGGCGGAAGAAAAGATCGCGCATGGTGGAGTTGCCCACCACCACCATCTCGTAGATGGTTTTCGGATCGATGGGAAACTTCTCGATGGCGTGGGTCAGGTAGCCGGCCAGCGTGCGCATCAGCAGTCTTCCGGGATGCTCGGTGTCGTACGCGATGCGAGACATGACTTCAGAGCCGCCGAAACGTTGCGGATTCTCAAACGAGGTGTCCGCAATCAGTTCGCCGGTTTCGAGGTCGACGAGGCGCAGGACAACCGTCGTGGTCCCAAGGTCCATTGCGATGCCCAGGATCGGCCCCGTGGAACGTTCAACTTCGACACCGTCGATCAGGATGCGATCTCCATCGCGAGTGACCGCGGGATCGAGTTTGAACTCCCGATTGCCGACTGGCAGCCCGAACGCGTGCCGTTCGATGCGCATGTGTCCACGCCGCATGGTATGGCAGCGAACGTGGCCATCCGCGGCGGTGACGCAGGTTTGACACGACAGGCGAAAGTTGCCTTTGAGATGGCGCTCCGCTTCGGTCATCTCCGACAGGGCGCTCATTCCTTCAACGACTTCGACCATGCACTCTTTGCATTTGCCTTGCTTGCGGCAGGATGTGGGCACATCGATCCCCATGGCTTCGGCGAGATCGAACAGGGATCGTTCGCCCGACGCCTGGATTGATTGTCCGTTGATAGTGACAGTGACGGCCATTCCTGGGGAGTTCCTACCAGCCCTTCGCTTCGAGTTCGGCTTTCAGTGCTTCCGCTACTTCGCGCGCAGATCCCTCGCGCTCTGCTTCCTCGGTCCATTTCCATTGGGCCAGGTAGTCGTCGGCGGCCTGCAGTCCCCGTTTGGCGGCGAGAATATCCACCTGCTTCATGAACTTCTCATCCAGCATCACAGAGACGTCTTCCGCCTCGTCCTCAGCCTTGATTTGAGTGGGGATTTCCTGCCAATACAGAATCTTGTAAGTGGTCACTCTCGGTTACACCTCAGTCGCAAGCCGCAAAAACAAATCCACCGCGGCGGAAGCGTTCGCGCCGTATCCGTCGGCGCCGATTTCGTCGGCAAACATCTGGCTGATGGGAGCGCCGCCGATCGCCATCTTGATGTGAGTCAAGCCGGCCGCGTCAAAGCCATCGATCACGGTTTTCATATACATCATGGTCGTCGTCAGGAGCGCACTCATGCCGATGATGGTTGGCTTGCATCGCTCGGCCGCGGCCATGAATTTGTCAAGACTCTGATCCACGCCGATGTCATGCAATTCAAATCCCGCGCCCTCGGCCATCATGCCCACCAGGTTCTTGCCGATATCGTGCAAGTCGCCGCGAACCGTACCCATGAGCAAAACACCTTTGGGTTTGATGGTGCTGTCCTTTGAAGTGAGAAGCGGCTTTAGCACTGCCATGCCCGCCTTCATCGCTCGCGCCGCGATCAGGACTTCCGGAACGTACAGCACGTTGTGCTTAAAATCCTCCCCGACCACACTCATGCCCGCGATCAATCCCTCGTTCATCACTTCCTGGACGGACCGCCCCTCCGCGAGAGCTTCCTTGGTAAGCCGCTCCACCTCGGCGGCGTTCCCCTCGTAGAGGTGTTGGTTCATCAGGGCATAATCAGGCATCAATCCTCCGCTTAGCGACCGCTCGAAACTGCGGTACCGGCACGCCTTCCATTGAATTCTTTCAGGGCCTCAAGCATAGCCAGGATATTTTCGCGCGGCATTCCCGGGCTGACGCCGCCACCTACCGAGAGAATGATCCCCTCGCCACCGGAGCCCTCCAGCACCTCGAGGGTTTCGTCTTTCACTTCCTCCGGTGTGCCGCGAACAGCAATCTCCAGAGGATTGACGTTACCCATCAAGCAGATGCGGTCGCCCACTCGCCGTTTCACCTCGGTGATGTGTCTCTGCTTGCCCCAATTGAGCACATTGAATCCCGCATCCGGCAGATGGTCGAGGCAGGCGTCGACTTCCGCATCATTGTGGTACAGCTTGACCCAGTCCTTGGGAAAGGCATCGCAAATGCGCTTCAGGTAAGGATGCGCAAACTCCAGGTAATGCTCCTCGTTGATGAACCCGACAATGTCATCCAGGATGAAGATGCTCTCGACAGTGTCGCCCATGACCTTCTGCTGCGCTTTGAGCCAGTCGATGATCACGCGAGTACACAGGTCGATCAACTTGTGAGCGCCCTTGGGATTCTCCACCAGATCGATCATGAATTCCGTTGTGCCGCGCACAAATCCGGCCGTGCAGAGTGGCCCGCGCGACGTGACCATGGGAAGAATGTAGCCGGCATCGAGGATGCGTTGCCGGGCCATTCCGATACGGTGCAAGGTAAGGCCGGCAAACCCGTCAGCTTCCACTTCGTATTCGGGAAAGTTGTCGATATCTTCCAGCCGGTAAAGCGTGTGGTATTCGCTTGGCGTATTATCCTGCCAGAATTTGATCTTGGAGCCCAGTATTGAGGGCTCAGCCGCCATTCCGTATTCCATCCACCACGAGGGGATGAAGATGACGTCTGGGAACTCGCGCATGATCTTCAGATTGGATTGAAACCAGAGTTCGGGATCCAGGAAGTAGTCCAGGTGCTTGATTCCAAGGTACCCAGGAATCCAAGGGCTATCGACAATCAGCGCCATGGGAACCTTATCCATCTTCTCGCGACGCACCGCCCGTTTGAACGTTTCCCATTGTTCCGGCAGCATACTTTACCTCCTGGTTACCTTTGGGAACGACACAACCATGACCAGATCAGAACTGGCCGGCGCGCAAATTCCTGCGCTTCTTCAATCTCGTAGCCACTCTAGCATAGCCACGCGACCCTGAAGCGGATATTCTTCTTGTATCAAAATAAGTCTTTTCAAAGTCGGGATTTAGCTCCGATTGTCGCAATAGTAATGTATGGGCAACACGACACACAATAGAATTTGGCATTGTCCCTCGCTCCCAGGCGTGGGCAGGCATCAAAGCCAGGCGGCTGGTTACCGTGCTTCAATTCATTCATCACTGGATTGCGGCGGCAACCACTTTTGGGCCCGTCGGATTGCCCGTCAGCCGGGCGGTCCCAGGAAAGCGGCGATGACTGCCGACGGAAGGTACCAAGCGGATTGGAATCAGGACAGGGCCACAACGCCCTCAACACAGGCACGCCGGCGGACCTTCATCAAGATACTGAGCGCCGGTGTGACCGCCGCCGCAGTGGAACCCGCCGCGGCGTGCGACGCTGACAAGGGACAGGGATAGCTCCAACTCTGCAGGAGGTTCTTCAAATGCCTACCAAGACCATCATCGAGCCGTTTCGGATCAAGAGCGTTGAACCCATCCGCTGGACCACTCGCGAGCAGCGGGAGGATCTTTTGCGTGCCGCGCACTACAATCTTTTCCTGCTTCGGGCCGACGATGTGCTGATCGACCTGCTGACGGACTCCGGTACAGGCGCGATGTCCACGCACCAATGGGCAGGCGTGATGGAGGGCGATGAGAGCTACGCGGGCAGCCGGAGCTTCGATCACTTCAAACACTCTGTCCAGGACATATTTGGTTATACCCACGTAATTCCCACCCACCAGGGACGAGCGGCAGAACGCATCCTGTTCCACGTGATGTGCAAGAAGGGCGACGTGGTGCCGAACAACACTCATTTCGACACCACGCGGGCCAACGTGGAGTTTGTGGGGGCGGAGGCGGTGGATGTGCCGATTCCCGAGGCGCGCGAGCCGGAGACTCGCCTGCCATTCAAGGGCAACATGGATGTGGCGGCGCTGGAAGAGTTGATTGTGCGGGTAGGGCGCGAACGCATCCCCCTGGTCATGCTGACCGTGACCAATAACTCGGGCGGCGGACAGCCTGTCTCGATGGAAAACGCGAGGGCTGTCGCCGCAGTGTGCCACAGCCATGGAATTCCGCTTTACTTCGATGCCTGCCGCTTTGCCGAGAACGCGTATTTCATCAAGCTGCGCGAATCGGGCTACGCGGCGAAGACGCCGAAGCAGATTGCGCAGGAGATGTTCAAACTGGGCGATGGCTGCACCATGTCGGCCAAGAAAGACGGCATGGCCAACATCGGCGGTTTTCTCTGCACCAATGACGACATTCTTGCGCGCCAGGAGAAGGATCTGCTGATTCTGACCGAAGGCTATCCCACCTACGGTGGACTCGCCGGCCGGGACCTGGAGGCGGTGGCCATAGGCTTGCAGGAGTCATTGCAAGAAGATTACCTGCGCTACCGGATCGCTTCGACAGCTTACCTTGGAGACCACGTTGCCGAGAAAGGCGTGCCGATTGTGCAGCCGCCGGGCGGCCACGCAATCTATCTGGACGCGAAAGCGTTTCTGTCGCACATTCCGATTGATCAGTTTCCGGGCGTGGCGCTCGCCGCGGAGTTGTATCTGGAGGGCGGCATCCGGTCAGTGGAGATCGGCAGCCTGATGTTTGCCGGAGCCGCGAAGATGGAATTGGTGCGGCTGGCTATTCCGCGGCGCGTGTACACGCAAAGCCATATTGATTACGTTGTGGAGATCATCCTGAGGGTCTGGGAGAGGCGCGCCCAGATCAAAGGAATGCGGCTGACCTACGAGGCGCCGTTCCTGCGCCACTTTACCGCACATCTGGAGCCGGTGGCCTGATGTCTTGCCCAAGGGGCTGCTGACAAGAAACAAGGTCTCGACTGAACTGCGAGTTGAACAATCCAACTGCAAAGATAACGAAGAGTCTTCGGGCAAATACAGCGAGTCAGCTCCCGCTCAAGCGGGGTTGGCGAGTTAGCCAGTTAGCGGGCGGCAGCGATGGACCGAAGTTTTCATTCTCCGTGGGCCGGCAAAGGCGGTGAGGGACTAAACTGGCAAGACCACTGACTCCCGCCCAATCGCGATCACAAAATAATTGGCATTCGTCTCGCCCACATTCTTCAGCCCATGCATCACGTTGGAGGCGGCAAAGATCACGCTGCCCGGTCCCACCCGCTCGAATTTTCCGTCATTGTCGAACTCGACCGTCCCCTCTCGGATCATCATGAACTCCGAGTGCCGGTGCTTATGCGGAGGATGCGGCATATGCCCAGGAAGCAGAGTCGTTTCATGCACTTCGACAGCCTCACCAGTAGGCAGCACGCCATTCACCACTGCTCGCGACTCTCCATTCGGACCCTTCTTCACGGGAAGCTGGTCGAACGGATAAGCCCTCTGCGCCGATAGCACGGGCTCAGTCAGCGCGGATGTCGCGCCAGTCGCAGCCGGAGTTGTTTGGCCCTCAGCCGGCCAGGAAGCAGCCACAGCCGCAATGGAGGACAGGGCAACACAAAGATCACGACGGTTCATGTTCATCATGCACAGAATATTACTCCGTCCCGCGACTCTTGACATTTCTCCGTGCAGTGGCCTTCGTAACTCAATGGGCGTGCTGATCTATACTTGCTGGTTCGTGCCAAGCTTGCCGGGGAGGATTCATGCCGACACTCACACGCCGTGACCTTATTGCCTTGCTGCTGGCCGCGCCAGCGGCCGCCTACGCATTGAGCGATGATTCCGGAGATTGGATATCACTGTTTGACGGCAAATCGCTCGACGGATGGAAAGCCAACGAGCATGAGGATACATTCAAGGTTGCGGACGGCCAGATTGTCGTCAACGGCGACCGGGCGCACCTGTTCTACACAGGCTCCGTGCAGAATGCCATTTTCAAAAACTTCGAGCTAAGCACGGATGTGATGACGCGGCCTGGCGCGAACTCCGGCATCTACTTCCACACCGCGTATCAGCCCTCAGGCTGGCCCGCGGCGGGATTCGAGGTGCAGGTAGCAAATACTTGCGTGGGCTCGAACGGATACGTGGAACAGAAGAAGACGGGCTCTCTCTACGGGGTCCGCAACGTGTATAAGCAACTCGTTAACGACAATGAGTGGTTCCGGATGAACATCCTGGTACGCGGAAAGCAGGTGCAGATCCGGCTGAACGACATGCTGGTGGTGGACTATGTGGAACCTGATTCGCCGTTTCGGGCCGATCTCAATTTCCAGCGCATCCTCAATCACGGCACGTTCGCGCTCCAGGGGCACGACCCAGCGAGCACCTCGTACTTCAAGAACATTCGGGTCCGACCACTGGCCGAGAACATCGCACAGATCTCGAACGAACGGCCCGAAGTGGACGAACTCTACCGCGACGTCCTCCGGCTTGGCACTGAGAACTATCCGCTGGTGGACTACCACGTTCACTTGAAGGGCGGGCTTACGATCGAGCAGGCGATGGCGAACTCGCGCCGCCTGGGCATCAACTATGGCGTCGCCATCAATTGCGGCCTGGGCTTTCCTGTGCACAGCGACGGCAGCGTGCACGAGTACCTTGAGAGCATGAATGGCCAGCCCTGCTATGTCGCTTTGCAAGGCGAAGGGCGCGAATGGATGACCCTGACCTCACCCGAGTCCATTGCTCGCTTCGACTACTGTTTCACCGATGCGATGACCTTCACCGACGACACCGGCAAACGCATGCGCATCTGGATTCCCGAAGAGATCGGGATCATCCCCGACAAGCAGGCGTTCATGGAGATGTATGTGAAGCGTATCGTGGGCGTGATGCGCGAGCCCATCGACATCTACGCCAACGCCACGTATCTGCCGGCCCAGATTACCGCGGAGTACGATGCGCTCTGGACGCCCGAGCGAATGCGCAAAGTGATCGACGCGGCGGTGGCGAACGATATTGCGATCGAGATCAACAACCGCTATAAGATTCCGAGTGCGGCGTTCATCAAGACCGCCAAAGCCGCGGGCGCCAAGTTCTCCTTCGGAACGAACAATGCCGACGCAAGCCTCGGCCGCCTCGAATACCCGATCCAGATGGTCAAGCAGTGCGGCCTTGTTTGGCAGGATATCTTCGTTCCGAAACCGGCAGGACAGAAACCGATCCAGGTGAAGAAGTGGCGCACGGGGTAGCCAGGAATTGAACAAAGCTGGCGACAAGCTTTCCGCCGCAGCCCGTCAACCGAATCGCCCCGAAGACCAAAGCCGCGCGGTTTCCAAGGGGTCGTCGCCATTGTCTTGTGCAGGCACTGGCGGCTACCCTCGGCCAGCCGTTCGGTACCAACGCCCGGCGCAGTGGTACCCTTTGGAGAACGCTCCCGAGGCCTTCATGGGGCTGATGCAAGGGAAGAACTTTGGCAAGCTTGCGGTGAAAGTATCCGCGGAAGCCGGAGCATAAATGCTGTCGAACGGCCGGCGAAGGGCATAGGCGGACCCCATCTGCAAGGTGTACACGGCTTACCGATTCGGGGGGTCTATCCGCGTTGGTTGTTCCACGCGGGTTCCTTCTATAGTGACTGGGGTGTTCTTCGATTTCCGGTAGACGTTTGCAACCGCCATGGTCCAGAAAGGAACTAAATCGACTCCGGGGACGAGCTTGCCAAGAAACGATGGGAGAAATTCCCAGTGCCAGCCAAGCAGGTAAACCAGCACGGCTCCAATGCCGAAATCGAGTATGTCATCGGCAGGCGATTCAGCGCCCTCGACGAATAAAGGAAAAACGGCAATCTGGAGCGCATCCGCAATGATCGCCAGCACCATGGCGGCTCGAAAGCGCGAACGCGGCGAGATTTTGATAGCGTTGTAAGTCACATCAGCCTGCTGCTTTTCATCCTCGTGCTTGATTCGCTTATTCTACAGCGCAAGCCCCGTGGGTTCCACCTCCCGATGCACCTGCAAGGACTTTGAGGCGGCGGCAGGGCAGTGAGGATGTGGCCGGCGGGATGGCAGATCAAATGGTACACTTCGGGATGTTCTGAGCATCCATGCCATTCAGGAGTTTGCTCTGGCGAGAACCAACTACGATGCGTGCGACATTACGGCTACTCCAGGAGATGCACTTGTGAAGACGCTTCATCCGCGACGTTTCGCTTTTTGTCTCTTCCTTTTCTTCGGGGTTTTGATGCACGCTCCCACGATGTGCGCCCAGGAAGGCAGCCCGCTCCCAGTGATGCCCCTGCCCGCACACACAGTGCAGGGCGAGGGGCAATTCCTCATTGATGGCAGCTTTAGCGTTGGCCTGGAAGGCTACACGGATTCTCGTCTGATGTCAGGCAAGCGGCGCTTTCTGGATATCCTCTCCCGGGAGACCGGAATTCCACTCCCGGACGAGGCGCAGGCTAACCAGGCAAGTTTCATGATCAAGACGGCTGGCGCGAGTGATCCGGTGCAGGATTTGGGTGAGAATGAGTCCTATCACCTGGAGATCTCGGCGACCCGCGTGCAATTAACGGCGCCGAATCCACTGGGCGTGCTGCACGGATTTGAGACCTTCCTGCAACTGGTCAGGACTACACCTCAGGGCTTCAGCGTTCCCGCCGTCACCATAGACGACGAGCCGCGGTTTCCCTGGCGCGGGCTCATGATCGATGTTGGGCGGCACTTCATGCCCGTTTCAGTGATTGAACGGAACCTGGATGGGATGGAGGCCGTCAAGCTGAATGTTTTCCATTGGCACCTATCGGATGACCAGGGCTTTCGTGTCGAAAGCAAGCGATTTCCATTGTTGCAGGAAAAGGGCTCCGGTGGACTTTACTATACGCAGAAGCAGATAGGCGAGGTGATTCAGTATGCGCGGGACCGTGGAATCCGCGTGGTTCCTGAGTTTGACATGCCCTGCCATACGACTTCGTGGCTGGTGGGCTATCCGCATCTCGGCAGTGGAGCGGGTCCGACCCAGATCGAAAGCCGGTGGGGAATATTCGATGCCGCGATCGATCCCACGCAGGAGGGCACTTATCAGTTTCTGAACCAGTTCATAGGTGAAATGACAGAACTTTTTCCCGATGCCTACTTCCATATTGGCGGCGATGAGTGCGACGGAAAAGAGTGGGACGCGAACCCACGGATCAAGGAGTTCATGCGCGCGCATGGTCTGCAGAACGATGCGGCTCTGCAGTCCTACTTTACGGGGAGGGTGCAGAAGCTGGTTGCAGGCCACCATAAGATCATGGAGGGTTGGGACGAGGTGCTGCAGCCCGATACGCCGCGCGATGTTGTGATTCAGTCCTGGAGAGGCCAGACCGGTTTGGCTGGGGCAGCACGGCAAGGAAATCGCGTTCTACTTTCGGCCGGTTACTACATTGACCTGAACCAGTCCGCAGCGCAGCACTATCTGGTCGATCCATTGGGAGGTGACAGTGGCTCACTTACCCCGGAGGAAAAGGCGCGGGTCCTTGGCGGAGAAGCCACCATGTGGAGCGAGTTCACCACTCCAGAGAACATCGACAGTCGTATCTGGCCCCGCACAGCGGCGATTGCTGAACGTCTGTGGTCGCCACAGGAGGTCGTGGATGTGAGTTCGATGTACAGGCGGCTGGCAATCGTTTCGCTGAAGCTGGAATACTACGGCCTGGAACATCGATCCTCTGCCCGCCTCATGCTGCGGCGCCTGAGCGGCGAGTCCGATCCACAGTTCTTGAATGTTCTGGCAGCGGTCGTTCAGCCTCCTGAGGGCTATGCCCGAGGACAATTGAAAGAGTACCGCAACTTTACTCCGCTCAACCGGCTTGTAGATGCTGTTCCTCCGGAAAGCGAGGCGGCGCGGAAATTCAACGATCTAGCGAAGCTCATCGTTGCGGGGAAAGCATCTCCGCAGCAGTGGCAAGAGGCCCGGAATTGGCTTTTGCTTTGGCGTGACAACGACGCCAGGCTGCAACCCTTACTGGAAGGGTCGGACCTTACGGCAGAATTGATCCCGGTATCGCATACCTTGGCTCAGGTGGCGTCGATCGGTCTGCAGGCCCTCGACGATCTGCAAAATCATCGCGTGGTCAACACAGCCGCAGTGCAGAGGAATATGGAACTGCTCAAGATTGCGGAAAAACCCGAGGCCGTACTGCTCGATATGATTGCGCCGTCCGCTGAGTTGCTTGTGCAGGCATCCGGCACTCATTAGTCAGGCGCTTTGAATGACCGTTTCCGGGGTCCGTGAGGGAAGGTTCTCTCTGGTCGGGAAAAACTCCGAGCGCAGGAAGCCGCATGGAAGGGCAGGGAAGAGACGAACCTGGAACTCCCGCTTTGCCGGTGTGCCGGTCAGCGTGAAATCTCACTCCATGCGCACAGAGACTCGGTGTACGCGGCGCTTCCGTCGCGCAGCCAGGCGTCGAGCTGGGCTGGCTCCTTCAATTGCTGGCCGCGCATGCGTGGCACGAGCAGGAAGCGGCAGTCCAGCTCGGCGAGTGCGGTCATATCACCCCAGAGTTTTTCAAATTGAGCCACGGGGAAGATGTCTTCCTGCCCTTTTCCCCAGCGCTTCTTAACGTCCTTGAGCGTGATGTAGGTGGGCATTCGCGCGGCCAGAGCGCGCACTGCATCGTTTACACGCACCGCGTCGGAGAGCGCATCGCGGGTCAGGCCGAATCCTTCGAGCAAACGATCGATATCGATCCAGTAGGTCGCGCTGTTGTAGAAGCGAAGGCGGCTTTCCAGTTCCTCGGTGGGCAGCGCCAGGCCTTCGATCAAACGGGCCCGGCCATCCACGCGGGCAAGGCCGCCGCCGCGGTCTTCGAGGTGCCGGGCAATCACCTCCGTGGTGAGCGCGGCGCCGCTATGGATGTGATAACCGAGAATGGATGGATCGGCATTTGCAGCCGCCGTGTCGATATTGTGCACCATGAGGTAGCTGAGCTGTGGGCGCATCTCGAGCAGGCGCACCAGCGTTCCATTGCGCAGCAGATTGGCAATCTCATACCAGTGACCCACAGGGTGCAGGCACTGCATGGGCAAATTGCCGGTGTAGTCGGCTCCTTCCCCGGCGCTCTGGGCCCATTGAATCAGCGCCGCATGGAGGCCCTCGCGCACCTTCTGCGCCTGTGCATCCAACATCTGCTGCGGCATCTCTTCCCAGGCAAAGCGGAGGTCGCGCTCCATCGGGATCATCCGCAGGCCGATGCTCCGTCCTGGCGAAAGCAGGACTGGGCCGGGATAGTGATAGTTGCCCTCCGCCGCGAGGTGAGCGGCGATGGCTTCGTGGGTGAGATAGCTGGTGGTGAAGACGTGGGGAAGCGGGCTGCCGCACTCCTGGCTGACGCGAAGACTCTTGGCCAGGTGAACTTCGATGAAGTTGCGGTATCGTCCGCCAAGGCTGCAGAAAGGATTGAGGGCCTTGACGACTCCGGAGCCCCTGGTCCAGCGAGTTCCTACGCCACCGGCCAGAGACACCACAGCGACGCGCCCCTGGGCAAGGGCACTGAGACCGGCGGCGCGATTGCGATCGGCGTCATGGGGACCATCCATGCGATCCGCCTCAGCATCTTGAATGAGGCTGGTGACGGGGAGGCGGTTCTGCGCCAGGCCGATGCGGCCGGAACGAAGATCCTCACGGATCTGTTCGTGCTCTGCTCGGTCGAAGCCGAAGTTATCGAGGAGGGTATTGAGCGATCGCGCCTGATCTCCGTCGGCATCGTGCGTAGCTGGCAGCATGTGGTCAAACAGCGTGTGAATCATGCCCGCGTAGTCGGCCTTGGAGCGGCAAGCCGCGGTGAATCGCTCCAGTTCGGAACGGCGCACGGGTGAGAGGCGGGAGGCTTCTGTGCGGATGAGCTGGGGCACATGCAAGGTGTAATAGCCGGGGGGCATCAGGGCATCGTCGCCGGAAAAGGACGCGGCCTGCGTTCCCAGCTCGTTGATCGCGAAGTCGTAGACAACGGGCTCCATGGCGAATGGGACGCTGCGCTCCATTTGGCGCCTGGTCTCGCTCATGATGGCCTGCATGCGGACCTGGGCCTGCGCTTTTCGTTGCGGGTTGAACAGGAATCCCATGCCGCCGCCGCTCATTCCCCCGAGCATCCAGAAGCCCCAGAAATCGTCACCGAATTCAACGCGAGCACGGTCGATCAGCGTGGTTGTGTACAGATTGCCGGCCCAGGGAATGATGGTCTGGATAGGGCCCTCGAAGTTGCGCTCGAGGCAACTGCCGAGCGATCGGATGTCGCCCCGCTGGAGATGACCGGCGATCTCATCAAGGATTGCGATGGCCTGCTTGCGGCCGATCCACTCGGATTCACTGCGCAGCAAGTACTTCTCGGTGACCATTTCAAGAATGGGGCCGACATCCTGCGCCATCCCACCGTGGACGAGGACAAGGCTTTGTTGAAGTTTCTCGCGCGCTTCACGCGGGACTTCGGCGTCCGTGAAGATCCTGTGATCGGGAAGCAGGCGCCCACGGCTAATGCCGAATTCGGGATCGCCCTCCGCGGCGCGAACGCCGTGAATGAGCTTGATGCCTGGCCAGACGCCACCGGAATCCTGCCAGCCGCCGCCGCTTCCACCCAGCCATTCACCAAGAATTGCGCGAGCGGCAACGAGCCGGCGGTCGTGTTCTTCGATTCCTCCGGTGAGGGAATGGATCTGACTGGTGGCGCGCATGCACACGGCGATGATGCAGGCCAACAGGTTAGTGGAGACGGCCAGCCGGGAGCCTTTGGGGATATCGTTCACCTTGCTGACGATTTCAATGCCGTGGCCGGGCATTCCCGTCAGGCGTTCGAGCAGAGTGGCAAGGGGCTGGGTGGACCCCTCGATTCCCGGAGGAATGATGCCGCTGGCGATGACGCCAGCTTTGAGAAGTCCGAGGTAGTCGCGGGGAAAGTCGAAGACCTCGGCAATGGAAGAAACGTCGGCGGTAGCCTGCAGGTCGACGCTGGTCAAGCGAATCACAGGCTGGTCGATGACGCGGAACCACGCCTCGACCGGCGGCCTGGGCTGGGTGAAGCCGCTGGCCCCACTGACCGCGAGATCGATAGAGACGTTGAGGACGCGCGCACCCTCCGGAAAATCCATGCCGAGGAAGAAGATGTCGCTCCATCCGCTGTGCGTAAGGTCCATGCGGACGGGCGTGGCTTCTCGCAGGATGGGGAAGACCGGATCGCCCAAAAGGAGCTCGGGACGCAGGCGCAGGGGATAGTTGTCCGTGTGCCCGGCTCGAAACATCCACTGGTTGCCGCGCACACTTCGGACGCTGCGGCGGACCTGATCGGCGAGGGTCTGGAAGCCGAGCGCGCGGTAGCTGGCGGCCAGCGCACTGGAGATGGCGGCGCTGGGGCCATGCTCAGTTTCGGCGGCGAGAAAGACCTCAATGGCTTCCTCAAAGCGGCGTTCGAGCAGGTCTTCAAAACCGGCAAATGGGATGAGCGCGGGCGCGGCCGTTGCCGCAAGGCGTGGAATATGAAAGCGATGGATGGCGTAAAGAAAGAAGAGCGCCCGGACGCGTTGGTAGAGGTTGTCGCAGCTTCGGCGGAAATTGTCGAGTTCGCGGCATTCGGCAAGGAGCTCGTCGAGTGTCAGGCCCCGGCACAAGGCATCGAGGGAGATATCGCGTTGGTCCCCTCTGGCGGTGATGACTGCGGTAAAGCGGCTCACGAGGAAGCGCCTCCGCCGATCGAGCGCAGTTCGCGGTCGGCGAAGAGTTCGAGCATCTGCCAGAGCACCTCACTGCGGTCACGGCCGTTGAGTGCCAGTGCGAGCTGAGCGATCAACAGGCCGTAGGGGGCACCGAGATCGTAGCGCCGGCCTTCGTCCTCGACGGCGAGGTATTGTTCCTGGCGCGCGAGTTCGGCCAGCGCATCCACCAGCGTGATGGGGGCGCCGGAGGAGACGGCCAACATGCGGTCCAGGATGTCCATCACCGTCGGCGTGAAAACATGGATACCGAAAAAGCAAAGATAGTAACCGGCGCGAATGCCGGGGATCAGCAAGCGCTGTTCTGCTTCGGTGGGGGTTGGTTTTTCGATGACAGTATCGACGCGATACAAGTCGCTGCGCGGCGGAACGCGGCGGCCACCGACGGTCCCATAGCGGGATAGCAGGCTCTCGCGCGTGGGTTGCACACCGCTGACCGAGCACCGCTCCTTTTGGGCGAGTTCCACCAGGCGCTGAGCGGAGGGCGTAGGCGCGGTGCTGACGTAGAGATGGTCGCCCACCATGTGGAGAAAGGGGTCGGCGTTCGTAAAGGACCGGGCGCAATGGATGGCGTGGCCGTAGCCGCGGGGTTCCGATTGAGGAATAAACCGGACCGACGAAGCGTGTGTCCCGGCAGCTTGCGCATAGGAAGCTTCATCGCCCGGCCAGACGATAACGGCGATCTCCTCGGCTCCTGCCGCGAGCGACTGCTCGATCAGGATGCAGAGCAACGATTTCTTGTCGCCGTCGCCGTCAATGAGGGTCTGGAGCGGCAGCTCGCGCTGAGACCGCGCAGCGGCAGTGATGATTGCTTTCCTGACTAACAAGGGGGCTCCTAACGGCAGTTTACCACGGATGCGGCCCAATTTTGGCGATACCGGCACGGGTCGTTTTCTGACAGAATCGGCGCCAATGGCACGGGTACACGCTTCGATTCCGGCATCCAAACAGGTTCCCAAATCTACGGCTCAATCGCGCGTAACGTCAAGTAGTAACGCTGCGGTTCCTGGGGACAGGGTGTTCGGTGCGCGGAAGTACCGGTTCCAAGGGCGCCCGAAGACGGCAGCTTCATTTTTCACGGTGCTTTTCTTTCCTTGAAGCACATGCCGTATCACGCAAGGACGACAGAAAAGACGCGATCGGCTTCCGCAACTGCTATTTGAGGCACTCTGTTTCTTAGAAAATCTGAAAATGGCTTAGCGAATCCACATCTGCGGATTGCTGGTTGAAACAGAACTCAGCCCCTGCGCCAACAGCTCTTCGACTTCCTTCATGGTTTGGATCAGTCCGCCGCCCACAACAGGGAGATTTGGCGCGATGGCGCGCACTCGGTCCAGTATTTTTGGGGCAACCAGTGCTGGCAGGACTTCCAGAGCATCCACGAGGGTATTCTTCAAATGGTTCGAGATGGTGTCCATCGCGCCGCTATCCAGCAGAAAGGTCCTCTGAATGCCGTACAGCCCGATCGAAAGCGCATGACGCAATGGCTCAAGATGCGTGGATATAATTCCGCGCGCACCGGCGCGCTTGAGGTAGTTGACTGCATACTTATCTCGCGAGAAACCATTCAGCAAATCGAGATTCACGATGGGGAGTTTGTCCGCGGCAAGAACCTTCTGGATCATCGATTCGCAGTTTTCGGGATCGCCGGTCAGAAGGTAGACGATCTTGCCGTGGGCGGCAATTGCCAGTTCCACGAACTCGAACTTGCGAACGGCGGGAATAATGGGAGTTTGCTCGCAGAAGACCCGGAGCGGAGTGAGTTGTTCCTGGATCATTCTCGCGTATTCCTCCTGGGATGAGTTCTGGCTTGTATGCAAGAGAAGAGCCGTCCGCCTGGGCCAATGAGCATCCATACCCAACGGGGGGCTTCTCAAATTCCATTCCGAAAAAGAAGAGCCAATTATAAGCTTTGCGCCAGAAGCTGTCCGGGACGGCTGCAAGACCACTTAAACAAGGCTGATCGAATCGACCGAAGTTACTTAAAGCGGGTCGTCAAGCAGGCGTCGATCCGCTTCGGCAGAAGGAGACGATCCTTGACAGAACTCCTCGATTCGGGCGATATTTGAAGGTTGGTTAGTTCTATACCGTTTCGTGAAGAGTATCTGAGAGAGCGCGAACGGGTGACTGAATGCTGCTGAAGAAGTCAGGGGCAAGTGCCGTTTCGGCGACTGGGTCCTGCATTCAGAGTGGCAGCGGTCCGATTATTGCCATGTTCTCTCAGTATTTTCTTGTCAATATCTGGACTTCTCTCTTTCTGAAAAAGCATCCATCTCACGAAGCACTTGTATCCATGGGCGCCTGTTGATCGTTCATCGGATGGATGTGCGCATCGGCTGGATGTGCGTCAACGCTGCCCGCATAGGATTCGCATCCTGTGGCCTTTGTGGCCACGCACTCTGTAGCGGCGCTGGAACCTTGTTGATCCGAGGTCCGGGGCCACCGTGCTTTGTGTGCTGCAGTTGGGTTCCATCCTTGCTTCTTTCGCAGATCGATATCATCCGGTGCGCAAGCTCCGCGCTTGCAGAGAAAACACGCGTGAGCCTTGTCGCGAGTTTCCTGATGCGATGTGCCCGCAGCCGGTGCGAAGGGGAAAGATATGGGATCGACCCAGGTGGTGATCATCGGTGGAGGCGCGACAGGCGCGGGCATTCTTTGGGATTTAAGTTTGCGCGGCATCTCGGCGACCCTGTTGGAACAGGGAGACATTGCCAATGGCGCTAGCGGCCGCTGCCACGGTTTGCTGCACTCCGGCGGCCGTTACGTGGTCAAAGATCCTGAAACTGCCCGCGATTGCGTAGCGGAGAATCGCATCGTCAAGACGATTGCGCCGCATTGCGTTGACGACGCCGGAGGACTCTTCCTGCTGTGCCCCCACGACGATCCGGCATTCTTTGAACAGTGGTGGCGCGCCGCTGGAGATGCCGGCATCCGCAGCCGCTGGCTCAGTGGGGAAGAGGCTCGCGAGCTGGAACCAAGCCTGGCAACGGACATTCTTGGCGCATTCACCTGCCCGGATGCGCACGTGGATGTCTTCCGACTGGTGCTTGCAAACATGCAGGCTGCTGTGGCCCGCGGTGGGCAGTTTCACACTTACAGCAAGGTGAATTCCATTCACGTCGCCAGCGGGCGCGTGCGCGGCGTGCGTTATTGCGATACACGCACCGGTGAGGAACACGAGATTTCGTGCGAGATGGTCATCAACGCCGCGGGAGGTTGGGCGGAGAGCGTTGCCGCCCTGGCCGGTGTCGAGGTTCCCATACACTGCGACAAGGGCACGCTGCTGGTGCTCAACGATCGGCCGAGCAGCCGGGTGATCAACCGCTGCCGCAAGGCCGGCGACGGCGACATCCTGGTGCCCGCAGGCCCAGTGTCCGTCCTTGGCACAAGTTCGATGCCCGTGCCCGGCCCGGAGGGACTCACCGCGTCTTCCAGGGAGATCGACGCTCTGATGCAATTGGGCATTGAGTTGATTCCTGGACTTGTCAACGCGCGCATTCTCCGCATCTTCTGCGGCGTTCGATCTCTCTATAACCTTAAGCAAGAGGGCGGCGCCGCAGGCCGCGAGATCAGCCGGGGCTTTGCCGTGTTCGATCACGAGACCCTGGACGGCGTCGGCGGCTTTGTATCGATAGTGGGTGGCAAGCTCACGACGTACCGCCTGATGGCCGCCCATGTTTGCGACTGCGTATCGAAAAAACTTGGGATCGATTCGGAATGTACCACCGCCAAGGTCCTGCTGCGGCCTGCTATCGATCGCAAGACTCATCGACGCGCAATTCAGATGCTGCCGCAGCCGGTTGCCGAGAGGATTGAGCGCCGCCTCGGTCCTGAAGTCGATCGAGTGCTCGATTCAATCGAGGCGCAGCCTGAGCTGGCCGAGCTGGTCTGCGAATGCGAACTTGTCACTCGCGCCGAGTTGGAATATGTTCTTGGCAAATCCACGCCACTCCCAGCTCACACCATTGGCGACGTTGGCCGGCGCACGCGTCTTGGGTTTGGACCGTGCCAGGGAACCTTCTGCGGCTACAGGGCGATGCTGGCGGGCTTTCAGACGCATCACTGGTCGGCATCGCAGGCCGCTGCTGAATTTTCCTCCTTTCTTCATGAGCGCTGGAAAGGGCAGGCCTTCATCCACCAGGGTCAACAGGTGGAGCAACTCAGCCTGAGCCATGATCTCTACGGCGCGGACGGGCCGATCTGTGCAGATTCTGGAGAGGAAGATGGAAAGTAACCGCTACGACGTTGTGGTTGTCGGCGCAGGGCTTTCCGGCCTTACCGCGGCTGGGACGGCCGTACGCGAGAACCAGCGAGTTGCGCTGGTTGCGAACGGGCCGGGATCCTTTGTACTGGGTTCCGGATGCCTGGAGACGCAGGACATGCTTCGATCAGGTACTGCGCCCGAGCGCAACGAGGCCATTGCGTTCTTTTGCGAGATGGCGCGGCTTGCGGACTGCCCGTTCGATGGAGATATCGCCGGCGGGCGCTATCTGCCGACCATCCTTGGCGGTTTCAAGAGCGTTGCGCTTGCGCCTCGCCTGCTGTGGAACGCCGAGCCTCGCGATGGAGCCTCGACCGCGATCGTCGGCATTCGAGGACTGTCGGACTTCGACGAAAACTTCATGGCCGAGCGCATGAATGAACGGGCGCGCACGATTGGTTTCGCTTGCACATACGCGGCGCGGCAAATATCTCTGGCGAGTGATTGCGGAATCCCGGTGACAACGCTGCGCATCGCAAAGCGCTTCGATTGCGATCCGGAATTCCGCTCCGAACTCAGGGACGCCTTGCGTCTGGCGGCGCAAGGATTTGAGCGCATCCTTGTGCCCAGCATGTTGGGACTGCATTGCTCCGAGACGCTAATTGCCCAATTCGAGCGCGAGCTCGGTTGCGCACTGGGCGAGATGCCTACTCTGCCGCCGTCCATTCCCGGCCTGCGACTGTCTCATCGCCTGTGGCGCTATCTTCACAGGATGGGCGTGGAACTGTTTCAAGGATTCCCGGTGCAGAAGTTGGAGATTCACGAAGGGTCATGCACAGGGGTGCATGTTGCCAGTCTGGGTCACCCTTTGATTCTGCGCGGCGAGAGTGTGGTGTTGGCCGCGGGCCGGCACTCTGCTGATCTTCTGGGCGAGGCCTGCGTGGAACTCGATCCGCAGATGCGCCCGCTCACTCCGGGCGGCTCGGCTATGGCCTGGAATCTCTTCGCGGCCGGGGCGCTGGCGCACAACGGCGCCTGCAACGGCGAAGATGCCATGGAGATTCTCACAGGCTACTGGGCAGCGAAATTCGCAGCCGCTGCAAGGGGAAGCTATGCGGCCAGATGACTTCGCAATCGACAACTGCCTGAAGTGTGCCGTGTGCAACGACGCGTGCCCGGTGTTCGGTGTTCATCCGCGGTATCCCGGTCCCAAGCACCTCGGCCCGGAGCTGGAGCGCTTGCGCCGCGAAGGCGTTGCTACGGATACAGAGTGGCTGGAATACTGCCTGGGATGTCACCGATGCGATCTCGCGTGTCCCCATCAGGTGAGCGTCTCAGAGATGATTGCGCGCGCCAAGGCGAAACACCGCAAGCCGCTTGCTCGAAGCTTGCGGGACTGGTGGTTTGCGCGTCCCGGTCTGCTGGGGATGCTGGCCACCATTCTGCCCGCCCTTTCCAACTTCGCACTTTCCATGAGACCGGCCCGCTTTCTGATGTCAAGGCTGATGCGGATTGCGCCCCGGCGCAAATTCCCGGCGTATACACGGCCGAATCTGCATTCGCCCGCAAAGGAAACGACCAGCGGAGATCGAATGCGTGTGGTGTTCTTTCCCGGCTGCTTCATCCGGTTTAACCGGCCAGAGCTAGGCCGTAAAGTGATCGATCTTCTGGAACGGAACGGCTTTGCCGTGGAGGTTGCCAGAACGGATTGCTGCGGAGTGCCGGCAACGGCCAACGGCGATGAGGCCAAGGCGCGCTCCCTGGCGCGGGCCAACGTGCGCAGCCTGATTGATCATGTGAATGCGGGAATGCGCGTCGTGACCGCCTGCTCGAGCTGCGGTTTCATGCTCAAGACAGGGTTCGGCGGCCTGCTCGATGACGACAAGGAGTTCGCGGACGCGGCGCGGCAAATTGGCGCCAGTACGCTTGACATCGGGGAGTTGCTGATGGCGCAGTCGGATGCGGGAAAGCTCAATACCACCTTTCAGCCAACCAATCTGCGCCTCGCTTACCACGCACCGTGCCATCAGAAGGCACAGGGCATCGGACGCCCGTGGTATCACCTGCTCGGTAAGATTCCAGGTGTGGCAATTGAAGATATTGATGCTGGATGTTGCGGCATGTCGGGCACGTATGGCTTCAAGCAGGAAAAGTACAACGTCTCGATGGCCATCGGCCAGCAACTGTTCGATCGCATCAGCGCTTCGCAGCCGCAGATGGTCGCCACTGAGTGCGCCACCTGCCAGATGCAGATTGAGCATGGGACTACTTTCAAAGCCATTCATCCCGTGGAAGTGATGTTGCAGGCCTATGACGGGCGACCGCTCTGAAAGCTGCAAGGCGCCCTGCACGATGCAAGAAGGTCTACAGAAATTGTGAAAATGCCTCAGGGTTGGATGTGCAGCGGCGTGGCCTTTGCAGTCGGCATGGGGACGTTCAGAATCTTTGCCACGGTGGGCGCAATCTGCCTCATGTCGATCACCCCGAGATCCCGATGATGAGCAATTCCAACCCCCGCCATAAAGAAAGAAGCGCGCATCTCGGGGAACTCCGGCGAGAATCCATGCGAACCCCGCGTGCCCGGAATCGGACTGATCATGCTGCCCGTCAGGCCGCCGCCGAACAGATAGTAGCCCTGTTTCAGAACCACGACAAAGGCCGCGCCGGGGAAACCGCCGCGCGTTTTCATTGCGTCGCGATCCAGAATTTCTTGAATACCATTGTTTTGATCCGCCGCCAGCTTCGTTAAGAGCTCGCGCACCTGCTGCCCGGTCTGATGATCGTTCGCATCGTGCAGGATAATGGCGGCCATGCCGCCGGCTGACCACGGCATTGCCTTCCACGCGCCGATCGTGGGCGAGTGGGTCTCCGGGTCGACCGCCGTCTGGATCAGCCCCGCCTGCACGAAGGGGATGTTGAGGTTAACCGCGTGCGTGAGGGTGAGGAATCCATGATCGGAGACGACCAGCACAACCGTTGAGGGATCGCTGCTGAGCGCCGCATTCGCCAGTCGCTCCACCATCCCGTCGATGGCTTCAATGTCCTGGTTGGCTTCCGCACTGAAGGGACCGTGCGCGTGCTGGGCGTCATCGAGCGAACTCAGGTGAATGGTCATAAACGACGGCTTCTGCCTGCGCAGAATCTCGATGGAATAGCGCGTTTTGGTCTCATCGCCGGCGATGGTCGTGTCGTTCCCCATCATGTACTCGCCGGCCACAGGCTCCAATTGCTTGAGCAGCGTGTCCGGGCGCGAGATTGCGGCCATCAAGTTCCGATCGGACGGATTCCAAGCTCCTGAAGGGCTGGCGCCCCGCCAGAACTCCGGAATCAGCCAATCCACATCCGTTGCGCCCACGCTCACGGGCCAGCCCACGCTTGCCGTGGGTAAACCGCCGTTGTGCGCAACCTGCCACAGCGTCGGAACCTGGATCTCCGCAGCGTACCATTTCCAGGCTCCTGAAAAGCGATGATCGGGGTCGAACAGGACGTTGTTATAGATGCCATGCTCGGCGGGCGTGACGCCGGTTACGAGCGTGGTGTGGCTGGGATACGTAACGGTTGGCCAAACTCCAACCACGCCCTCGGCATACACTCCATCGCGAACCAGACTGCGGAGGTAGGGTAACTTCAAGCCCCGTGCGTCGGCCTCCAAAACGTACTCCGGCTTCAATCCATCGATGGAAATCATCAAAACGGGAGCAGCCACGGCCGGCCGGAATGCACCGGCCATCATCAAAAGCAAGGGCAGCAACTGAAGACTGAAAAACCGGCGAGACATGGACCTCATGAGCAATCCTCCTGAGCGGTGATCGGACTCCGCCAGCACAGCTCAAACATGAGCGACAGCCCCCGCTGGTGTCGTCTTGGCCGGAACATTCATCTTGCATTTTCGGCCACGTGGAAATATAGCACCTGCCGGCTTGCCCGCGATTCTTTTTTGCGTTCGGCGGAAGGCCAACGTCGTTGGCGTGCTCCCCACTGCTGAATGAGCCGGGGGTTGCTGAAGTTGATTCCATGATGAACGAGGTACGGTAAGCTGACCGACACGGGTGGGGATGGGTTGAAGACGCGGATAATCGGAGGTGTGGACAGCGCGCGCAATCTTCCGCTCTTGAAGGACTACCAGGCATATCTGCGTGTAGAGAAGGGGCTGCGCCCGCTCACCTGTGAGGCCTACGACGGCGATTTGAAGACATTTGCCGAGTTTATCGATGGCCGGCACGGTGTGTTGTTGACGGCGGCGCAACAGGATGTGGCTGCGTTTCTTGAGCACTTGCGGGGACACGGCATCGACTCGCGTTCATCGGCGCGCAAGTTGAGCTGCCTGCGCGGTTTTTACAAGTGGCTGCTGCTGGATCGCCGCATCCATCACGACCCAACCGTGAATATTGAATCGCCCAAGGCTTGGAAGGTACTGCCGAAATCGCTGGCCGAGCCGGAAGTGGTGGAGATGCTGGAGCGGGCCAGCATGGCCGCATCGCATCCGCAGGCTCTTGCCACGGCGCTCAGAGACAGTGCAATTATGGAGCTGCTTTACGCAGGTGGGCTGCGCGTCTCTGAGGTCACGGCGCTCTCCACCAGCGATCTTGCGCTGGATTCCGGCCACGCGAAGGTGCGCGGCAAGGGCGACAAGGAGCGCATTGTGCCGCTGGGGCGCACCGCCCTGGAGGCGCTGGAGACGTATTTGCGCGAAGGCCGTCCGCACCTGGCACGCATCAGCTCGGCACGGAATGGGAACACTGCGCGCCAGGATGCTACCCGGCTTTTTCTCTCGATGCGCGGCATGCCGCTGACGCGCCAATGGGTGTGGCACCTGGTGAAGATGGCGAACGGGGCCGCCAGCCCGCATCGGCTGCGCCACAGTTGCGCCACCCACATGGTGGAGCACGGCGCAGACCTGCGCAGCGTGCAACTCCTGCTGGGCCACGCTGACATTTCCACCACTCAGGTCTACACCCATTTGGCCTTGGGGCGGCTAAAGGCTGTGCATCGCGAGCATCATCCGCGAGGCCGCCGGCAACAGGCGGAGGTCGAGGGGTCTTCGGGCTTACGTCCTGATATGGACGGTGGTTTGCATCTTGTATCGCGGACGAATTCGAGCGGGGATTCGTCATGAGCGAGCCGGCAATTGCAGTTCCGTTGGATTCGCTGGTAGCCGACTATCTGCGCGTGCTGGCCAATGAACGAGGCGCTTCGGCGCATACGCTGCGTGCTTACCGGCGCGAATTGAATAGCTTTGCGGTCTTTGTCGCCGAGAGGTACGGCGAAGACCAGACCGTGGACCGCATCGAGCACACGCATATCCGCATCTACCTCGGTACGCTGTACGACCGAGGGCTCTCAAAGGCTTCGGCGGCGCGGGCGCTGGCGGCCATTCGCAGCTGGTTCAAGTGGCTCGCTCGCGCAGGACACCTCGATCAGAATGCGGCTTCACTTGTGTCCACGCCGCGATTGCCCAAGCACCTGCCGCGCGTACCCTCGATTGAACAGATGAACCGGGTGGTGGACTCCGTAGGCGAAGATGCCGCCACCTGGCCGGCGCGGGACCGGGCCATTCTCGAGATGCTGTATGGATGCGGCATTCGCAACGCGGAGTTGACAGGTCTGAATCTCGACGACATTCACTGGGCCAACGAGGCAGTGCTGGTGCGCGGCAAGGGCCAAAAGCAGCGCTATGTGCCGCTGGGCGACGCGGCGGCACAGGCGCTGCGAGCCTATCTCGGCGAGCGATCGGCGCGGTTGGCCGCGGTTGGCAAGGCAAAGCAAGCGGCGACGCCAGCGTTGTTCGTCAATTTCCAGTTGCGCGGGCTGGGGAAGGTCGGCGGCCAGGCGCGACTCACCACGCGCAGTGTGGGCCGCATCGTCAAGCGAATTGCTGTTCTGCGCGGACTCTCCGCCGACGTGCATCCGCACACGCTTCGCCACGCCTTTGGCACGCATCTTCTTGAGGAAGGCGCCGACCTGCGCGCCATCCAGGAGCTTCTGGGCCACGAGCGGCTTTCGACGACGCAGCGGTACACACAGCTAACTACTGCTCAGTTGACGCAGGTCTATGACAGAACCCATCCGCGGGCGCGGTAAAGCGCCAACCCTCGTCCGTGATAACATTGTTACTACGTGAAGGATGGTATGCTGACCTCGATTCGGCGTCTGGGAAACTCGCAGGGTGTTTTGATTCCAAAGCCGCTGCTGCAGCAACTGGGGCTGGTGGACCAGGCTGAGATGCGGGTGGAAGGCGATGCGCTGGTATTGCGAAGGCCCAAGGCTGCGCCGCGCACTGGCTGGGCCGAGGCAAGCGGAGAACTGGCAGCGACTGGCGACGATGCTCTGGTGCTTCCAGAGTTTGCAAATGAAGGCGATGCGGCGCTGACGTGGTGAAGCGTGGCGAGGTTTGGCTGGTGAATCTCGATCCCACAGTTGGCAGCCAGATTCAGAAGACTCGTCCATGTGTGGTGATCTCTCCACCGGAGATGCACGATTATTTGCGCACAGCGATTGTGGCGCCGATGACCACGGGAAGTCATCCGGCGCCCTTCCGCATTGCCGTCCGGCACGGCGGTAAGCAGGGCCTCATTTTGCTCGATCAGATTCGCACGATCGACAAGTCCCGCTTGGTGAAACGCGCTGGAGTCATAACCCCGACGGCCCTGAGTTCTACTCTGGCTGCGCTGGCCGAAATCTTCGCCGAGTAGCCCGTTCTCCACGTGAAGGACACGGAGCCGCTTGTGAGAAGGAGATAGCGGCGTCAAGCTCTTTGCTGAACGAGACGGCCTGCTCTCTCTTGAACTCCTCGCTGAATATTCCCTTTCGAATGAGGTACTTCTCCATATTCAGGATCGGGTCGACGGGGTTCTGGGAATCGGTCTGGCATTCAATGAGCGTGGGTCCACTGCCCATGCGGGCGTGGGCGATGGCTTCACAGGCTACGCGATAGACGGCCACCACGTCGTTGCCGTCCACCGTGATGGCGGGAAGGCCATGCGCCTTTGTTTTCAGGGGGATGTGGTTCCAGGAGAGAAAGATCATGGGCAAGTTGCGGAGGCCGGCGAAGCGCAATGCTTTTTGCCAGGGACCGAGGGACGTGGATTTGCTGGAGAGGGCTACAGCTATCTTGTTGTTGCTGGTGAGCTTATCGATCATGGCTGTGTCGGTGGCGATTTTGAGCTGGGCGGCTGTAGAGGACGGTGGGGCGAAGGGATTGAAGAGCGCGCGGAACAGCGTCTTGAGCTGCAAATCCTTGACAAAAAATGGGATGAGGTCGCCGGGATGGGGAAAGATGGTGTCTTCGGGGAGGAGGTCGATAGTCACGCCGACAACCGCCGCTTCCTGACCCCATGGGGCATTCTGGGCGACCAAGCTGTGGCCGATTAACTTGTTTTGTTTGAAAAGGATGCGGATGCGCTCCTGGATCATGCGACATTTGAGCGTGGTGACGTAAAGCTGCAAGAGCTTTTCGTTCGAGATGAGCGAGAAGCCGTTCTGTATGGGTGGCGCCGAGGTTAAGACGGTTGTTTCCTTTGTTTTGGGCGTCATTAAATGGGGGCCTCACCGTAATTGGGATTGTAAATGGGGCAAGGAAGAAAAATCGGGCTCTGGTGGCGATTGATCTTCGCTGGCATTGCTGGCCCGAAAGTTGGATTTGAACCGGAAGCGGAAACTTGTTAGTATGAACGCAGAGATGGTCCGCGCTTCCCAAAGCCGCTCTTGTTGTTGCCTGTCGAACATCTTCGACGGGTGTACGAACTAGTCTCTGATCTCCCAGCACAATTGATCAAGAAGACACACCCGTAGCTGAATAGCCGGGTTTGTCTCCCCTTGTCTCCGGCATTCAGCCTCCAATTTCCAAGTGAGGTCACATGCCGGTTGCTGAAAGCGAATCACCTTCATCCACGTCCCCTGCGAACGCTGCCTCAGGGCGGCGGCTGAGCCACTTGCGCCTGCTCGAAGCGGAGAGCCTGCACATTCTGCGCGAAGTGGCTTCAGAGTTTGAGAGGCCGGTGATGCTGTACTCGATCGGCAAGGATTCCTCGGTGATGTTGCGGCTTGCACAGAAGGCCTTTTATCCGGGGCCAATTCCGTTTCCCCTTTTGCATGTGGACACTGGATTCAAGTTTGCAGAGATGATTGCCTTTCGCGATGAGATGGCTCGCTCTGTTGGCGCGGAGCTGCTGGTGTGGCGCAATGAAGGCGCCATTGCGGCGGGAACGAATCCAATTGCGCTGGACACCAAGCGCTGCTGCGGGCTGCTGAAGACGCAGGCCTTGCTGGATGCTCTCAGGCACTACAACTTCGATGCGGCGTTTGGCGGCGCTCGGCGCGACGAAGAGAAGTCGCGCGCCAAGGAGCGGATCTACTCCTTCCGCGACGGGGCGGGACAATGGGATCCGAAAAATCAGCGGCCCGAGTTGTGGAGTCTGTACAACGCGCGGATTCATCCGGGCGAAAGCATTCGTGTGTTCCCGCTGTCGAACTGGACGGAGATGGACGTTTGGCAATACATCCACGAGGAGAATATTCCAGTTGTGGATTTGTACTTTGCCAAGGAGCGCCCAATGTATCTGCGCGGCGATGGACTGCTGCCGATCGAGCAGGATTTTGTTGCGCGACTTGGCGAGCGGCCACAAATGGTAAAATCGCGGCTACGTTCGCTGGGGTGCAGCCCTTGCACCGGGGCCATTCGCTCGGACGCAGAGACGATCCCCGAGATCATTGCCGAGCTTATTTCGTTTCGCTCATCGGAGCGGGCCAACAGAGCGATCGACCACGACCAGGAAGGGTCGATGGAACTAAAGAAGCGGGAGGGCTACTTCTAAATGGCCGCTTCGACGATTTCCAATTTAGCGACTCCCAGTTTTTCGATTGATGAATTCCTGCAGCAGGAGCGCGAGAAGGATCTTCTGCGTTTTTCAACGGCGGGCAGTGTGGACGATGGAAAGTCCACGCTCATTGGGCGGCTGCTTTACGACACGCAATCTGTCTATGAAGACCAGGTGCGCTCGATCGAAGGGAAGGGAACCACGGCTCCGGGGCAGATCGATTTCGCGCTGTTGACCGACGGTCTGCGCGCGGAACGCGAACAGGGCATCACAATCGATGTAGCCTATCGCTACTTTTCGACGGCGCGGCGGAAGTTCATTATCGCGGATACGCCTGGCCATGAGCAGTACACGCGCAACATGGCGACGGGAGCTTCGACCGCGGATGCGGCGGTGGTGCTGATCGACGCAGCCAAGGGCGTGCTGGTGCAGTCGCGGCGGCACGCTTATATCGCGTCACTGCTGCGGGTGCGGCACGTTCTGGTTGCGGTGAACAAGATGGACCTGATTGGCTATGACGAGGCGGCCTTTCGCGCGATCGAACGGGACTTCAGCCTGGTGCTGGAGCAGATCGCAGCCGATACGGGTAATCCAGTAGAGGCGATTTTTGTTCCGGTGAGCGCACTGGTGGGGGACAACATCGTGCATAAGACGGATGCGATGCCCTGGTACGGCGGACCCTCGCTGCTTGAATTGCTTGAGTCGGCGCCGACGTCGCTGGACACACGCACAGCTCCGTTTCGCTTTCCGGTGCAACGAGTTCTCAGGCCGGATCATACGTTTCGCGGCTTTGCCGGGCAGATTGCTTCAGGCACGGTTCGTCCGGGCGACAGGATTACGGTGCTTCCTTCCGGCAGGAGCGCGGAGATTGAACGCATCGTGACGTGGGACGGAGACCTTGCCGAGGCGTATGCGCCGCGGTCGGTCACGCTGGTGCTGAATGAGGAAGTCGACATCAGCCGCGGCGATCTGATTGTCTCCGCGGGCAGCCCTGCAACGGTGGCGAAGCGGGTGAAAGCTGCACTGGTGTGGATGGATCAGCGGCCGCTTGAGCGGAACCGCCGTTATCTGCTGAAGCACACAAGCCATACGGCGCCCGCATTTGTTTCTTCGATCGAACATCGTACGGATATCGGCAATTTATCGCGCGAGCCGGCAGAGACGCTGGAGATGAATGGCATTGGCGTCGTGAATATTACGTTGCTGCGGCCGATGGCCCTGGATCTCTATCGGGAGAATCGCTCGACCGGAGCCTTTATCCTGATCGATCCCGAGACCAACGGCACGGTTGCCGCAGGCATGGTTACGGCGATATCGGACCACCGTGTAACTGGCACAGGCCTTTCTGGCCCGGTGACAGCCAGGGAGAGAGCCGCGCGATGGGGCCATCGCGGCGGTGTTCTGGAATTGAATGGGCCGGCTGAAGTGATCGATCAGATCGAACGGTCGCTGTTTTTGCATGGAGTGATCACGGTGCGTGTTGAAGCCGCGGATGCATCCTTTGGAGCGGATACGGCGGTGCTTGACTTGTTGGAGAAGTCGGTTGCTGAATCAGGCCTGGTGGCGCTGGCAGTTACTCCGACTGACGGTGACACTCTGAAGGCGCGCGCGAAGAACGAGCAGATCACGCTGGACGCATACGACTCAGTCAGGGCCGTCTCCGGCATTAACGAACTGTTGGAGCGAGCGGGCATTGTTATTTCGCATGGGAACCTGGATTGGGAGATCTAGGTCGGGACGGAGGCGTTCGATGAGTGTTGCAGAGATCAATTCGCAGGTGGAATCCAAGCTGGATGCGGTGCGCGCGACGCTTGCGCGGGAAGTTACAGGCGCGGGAGATGTATGCCTGACGTGCAGCTTTCAGGCAGAGGATGTGCTGCTGACAAAGCTGGCGCTGGAGTTGGATGCGAAGATACCGATTCTGTTTCTCGACACGGGCTACCACTTTGCGGAGACCTATGCGTATCGGGACCGCATTGTACAGGAGTGGCAACTGAACCTCATCAATCTGCTGCCGGAAAAAACTGTCGCAGCACAGGAGGCAGAGCATGGGCTGCTGTATCAATCCGCGCCTGACCAATGCTGCAAACTGCGCAAGGTCGAGCCGCTGTTCAAGGCGGTAGCTGAGTATCGCGTGTGGCTGACAGGGCTGCGGAGGGAGCAGGCGCGGAGCAGGACGGGGCTCGAAGAATCGGCGCTGTTCGCGCTTCCAGGCGGGAAGCGGGTGTTGAAGCTTGCGCCGCTGGCTGCGTGGACGACGCGGGATGTGTGGTACGCCTGCGAACAATTGTCGATTCCGCTGTTGCCGCTTTATGCGCGCGGGTACGCTTCAATCGGCTGCGAGCCGTGTACTTCGCTTCCACTGGATGCGAACGATCCGCGGTCGGGACGTTGGGCCGGCCGCAAGGTTGAGTGCGGAATTCACATTGAAGCGGCGCCGGCGGTTTAAGACAGGCGCCGATGAATTGAAGGGGTTGGAATGCCGTATTTCATTGGATTTGTCATTGCACTGTTCATCGCGCTGACCGGGGTTGGCGCGGGTACTATTACAGTGCCGGTTTTGATTCTTTTTCTCGGAGTGCCCGCGCCTGTGGCCGTGGGAATCGGTCTGATGTTTGCGACGGCAGTCAAACTGATTCTGGTGCCAGCGCAAATCGTGCGCCGCAATGTGGCGTGGCGGACTCTGGCGTATATGCTTGCCGGCGGTGTGCCGGGAGTGATCGTCGGGTCGCTTTTCTTGAAACATCTTGTGACTGTTGGATCGCAGAACCTGCTGAACGCGCTGCTGGGGGCAATTCTTGTGACTACGGCGAGCTGGCAACTGTTCTATTCGTTCCGCGAGAAGAGGCAGAAGGAAGACGCTCAAGATCGCAGCCCTTTGCTTGGCTGGCTGATGTTGCCGGTGGGCGCGGAGGTGGGGTTTTCTTCGGCCGGGGCGGGGGCTCTGGGCAGCGCCGCACTGTTGAGCCTTACTCCTCTGCTGCCCGCTCAGGTGGTGGGCACGGATATCGCATTCGGATTCATTGTGTCGCTGATCGGCAGCGGCGCACATTGGTTCTCGCACGCATCGAATACGGAGTTGCTGCTGCAACTGATCGGCGGAGGTATTGCCGGAGCGGTTACCGGAACGATCTTAAGCACACGGGTGCCAAAGCGGCCGCTACGGTTTGCGTTGTGGATATGGCTGCTGATCCTGGGAGGGCAGTTTTTGTTCAATAGCTATCAGGTTTGGGTGTCGCCGCATAAGGTTGCCGCGGCAAGCCAGACGCATGTTGGTGCGGCGAAATAGCCGGGCTCATACGTCAATGAGTTATCTATTGACCCAGACGGGCATTCACCGAGATACTGACCGTATTCCTGGAAGGAGTGCCTATGTCGCATCCTGTAGTTCACTTTGAGATTGGCTGTAAAGACAAGTCAACAGTCTCCGATTTCTATAGCCGGGTCTTCGGATGGAAGATCGACCCTGGGCCGATGGGCATGATCGAGACTGGCTCAGCGGCGGGCATTCCGGGTCATATTGCGGCGTTGGGACACGAACCGCATCAGTTCACACATTTCTACATTGAAACGGACGATGTGGCGGCATCCCTGGCGAAGGTTGAGGCCGAGGGTGGGAAGACGCTCGTTCCGCCGGTTGAGATTCCGCACGGAACCTTTGCATGGTTTGCCGATGTTGAGGGCAACACGGTCGGTCTTTGGAAGCCGAAGCCGACCTCCTGATTGCGTGGGTGGCGGGCTGGATCGCATGTCCCTTTATACTCAAAGAACACCTCAGGGGGCTCCAAAGCTCCTGTTGGTTTTATTGCGTTTACGGCACGACTGAAGTCATGCCCCGACACTTCTTGCAGCCCGGAATGCGTTTTTCCGAAGTTTGCAAAACCCCGAGCTAACAGCCGTTCACCTTCATTCGCTGCTGAAATTGATGAGTGTTCTCCCTGTCCAATCCACTTCCGCACTGTTCTGTCGCAATCCGGATGGAATATATTGACTAGGTGCCGCATCGGGAGGGACTCGATTGCGCCCTGGGCGTTTGCCGACCCTGCGATGCGAGCACTCTGCTTTGACCTGGATGCCAAGACTCGAGTTCTGCACGAAACGAGATACACTGTTGTTCCGCGACGACGAAGGCCGTCCAGGATGGGATGTACACGCCGGTACATGGCTGCCAAGGGCTAGGAGGGTCCGATGAAGGTTTCCGACACGGTTGAATTGGTGTTGAAAAGCAAAGGCGAAAGCAGGGTCCTGTCGATAGCACCCGAGCAGTCGGTCTACGAGGCGATCGAGAAGATGGCCGAGTACAACATCGGCGCATTGCTGGTGCTTTCCAACGATCGGCTGGTCGGCATCGTCTCGGAGCGTGACTACGCGCGCAAAGGGGTCCTGATGGGCCACCCTTCCAAAGAAACCCTGGTCCACCAGATCATGACCAGCCCGGTGATCTTTGTGGGTCCGGAGCGCACCGTGGATGAATGCATGGCTATCATGACCCAACACGATTTTCGCCATCTCCCGGTGTTGCAGGATGAGACCGTGGTGGGAGTCATCTCCATTGGCGACCTGGTGAAATGTGTGATCTCCGGTCAGGCGCAAACCATTCAGGCGTTGGAGGGCTACATCACGGGAGGGTATCCGGGGTAGCTTCGGCAATCGGAATCCGAAAGCTACGAGGAGTAGTCGGCGTTGATGTGGATGTACTCGACGGTAAGGTCGGTGGTCCAGAAAACACAGGCGCCGGGGCCCTGGTGGAGCTGGATGGCGATGGAGAATTCGGGCTGCGCGATGTAGGTGTGGGCGGCGGCCTCGTCGAAGTCCGGGGCGCGTCCGCCGTTGCGGCAGATAGGCAGACTTCCAAACCAGATGTCGATGCGCTCGGGGTCGATTTCCGCGCCGGAGTAGCCGACGGCTGCGATGAGGCGTCCCCAGTTGGGATCGGCGCCGGCCCAGGCGGTTTTGACGAGCGGTGAATGGGCGATGGCCTTGGCTACCTTGAGGGCGTCGGCGTCTGTCGCGGCTCCTTCGATGTGCAATTCAACAACATGGGTGATGCCCTCGCCGTCGGCGACGACCTGACGGGCGAGCGAGGTGCAGACCTGCGTGAGTGCCGCGGCGAATTCAACGTGATTTGGGCCGACGACGGCGCCGCTCGATCCTGAGGCTAGAAGGAGCACGGTGTCGTTGGTGGAGGTGTCGCCGTCGACAGAGATGCGGTTGAAGCTGACTTCGATGGCGGCGCGGAGATAGGCGTCGAGGACGACAGGCTCTATCGCGGCGTCGGTGAGGACGTAAATGAGCATGGTGGCGTGGGGAACGAGCTGCGGGTGAATCATGCCTGAGCCCTTGCCGAGGGCGGCGATGCGGACTTCCTGGCTGGTTCCGTCAGGGCCGCCGATTTCGAGTCGGGCAAAGGCGGTTTTCTCGATGGTGTCGGTGGTGAGGATGGCCTGGGCAACTTGCTGGAAGTGGTCGAACTCCGAGCTCAACGACTCGGCAAGAGCGGGGAGGGCGGCGATGAGCTTCTCGGCAGGCAGGGGGACACCGATGATTCCGGTGGAAGAGGGAAAGACTTCTTCCGGCTTGCAGCCGAAGATATGTGCGGCGGCGGCGCAGGTGGCGCGGGCAGCGGCCAAACCGGGTTCGCCAGCGGCGCAATTGGCGTTGCCGGCGTTGATGGCGGCTACGCGGACACGGCTGCCGGTGGCGCGGAGATGGGCCTTGTCGACAATGAGCGGGGCGGCGGTGACGCGGTTGGCGGTGAAGGCGGCGGCGGCGCTTGCAGGCTGATCGGCGACGATGAGGGCAAAGTCGGTGCGGCCGCTCTTCTTGAGGCCAGCTTTGGCGGCGCCAAAGCGGAAGCCGCGGGGGATGAGGAATTGGGAGGCGTCAGGCATGTGGGTCATAGGAGCTAACCCATTTAATCTAGCAGGTGGATGGGGGCGGAATGACAGAGAACGAAACGGCAGCGGCAGAGATTGCGGAGCAGAGCGATTTTCTTGAGCTGCGTCAGGTGAATGTGGCTCGCGGGGAGCGGGTGGTTTTGCACGACGTGAACCTGGTCGTGCGCGCCGGCGAGCATGTGGCGATCCTGGGGCCGAACGGGTGCGGGAAGTCGACGCTGATCATGGCGATGACTTGCCAGGTTTATCCGATGGTGCGACCGGGGATGGCGGTGCGGATCTTTGGACGCGAGCGGTGGGATCTGACGCAATTACGCAGGCATTTCGGGGTGGTTGGGGCGGAATTGCCGGGAGAGCGAACTGCCGTTACGACGGGCCTGGACGCGGTGATTGCGGGGTTCTTTTCGGCTTCGACACTGTGGCCGAATCTGCATGTGACGGAGATGATGCGGGAGCGGGCTGTGGAGGCGCTGGAACGGATGGAGGGGCTGCATCTGGCGGAGCAACTGGTGGGCGAGATGTCGGCTGGAGAAAAGCGGCGGATTCTGATTGCGCGGGCGCTGGTGCATCGGCCGAAGCAATTGCTGCTGGACGAGCCCTCAAACGCACTGGACCTGGCGGCGCAGCGGGAACTGCGCGAGACGCTGCGGCGGCTGGCTCAGGAGGGAACCGGGCTGGTGCTGGTGACCCATCATCTGGGCGATATTCTGCCGGAGATTGAGCGGGTGATCCTGATGCGGGCGGGGCGGATTGTGGGAGACGGGCCGCGGGGAGAGATGCTGACGGAAGCAAGACTGAGCGAGCTGTTCCATGCGCCGGTGCGGATTGGAAGGGATGAGGAGTGGTTGCATAGTTGGTGAAGGCAGAGATCAGGGATCAGAGGCCAGAGATCAGAGATCAGGGGGAGTGCAGAGTTGGGAACGGTTGGGCGAAGGCAGCAAAAACTTTTCTTGACGGGCGGCGGGGTTGGCGGTAGTTTGGGGTTACACGGGAAAGGAGGTTGATCCAGCCGATGCAAAGTGACTATTCCAGTTGTTTCGTACGTGAGGTGACTGAGGCCTGAGGCCCTTCAAGCCCCAGCCCCAGATAAGACCCGGCGGAGGAATTCCGTCCATGGCTCTGGCACTCGCGTAGGCGCGAAGGCCTTCAGTCCAATCCCAACAGTCCACCGGCAGCGGCCTCATGAGCG
>Ga0224555_1001030_pt1 | contig 41148 bp, 29 predicted proteins | sample 714S23034metaG_FD_180687 | JGI IMG/M metagenome (GOLD analysis project Ga0224555, IMG submission 180687) | Peat soil microbial communities from Stordalen Mire, Sweden - 717 S2 30-34 | ecosystem: Environmental > Terrestrial > Soil > Wetlands > Peat | place: Sweden: Norrbotten County, Stordalen... | reverse complement strand
GGCCCCGTGTAATTCGCCGAAGGCCGAATGATCTTCCCATCCTGCCGCTGCTCGATCACGTGCGCGCACCATCCCGCCGTGCGCGCGATGACAAACAGCGGTGTAAACAGGTCGATGGGAATGCCCATCTGGTGGTACGCAACGGCGCTGTACCAATCCAGATTAGGAAACATGCGCTTGGCGTCGTGCATCACGCTCTCGATGCGCTCCGCGACCGAAAATAGCCCCATGTCGCCAGACTCAACCGCCAACTCCCGCGCCACTTCCTTCACAATTTCGCTGCGCGGGTCGCTGATGGTGTAAACCGGATGACCAAAACCGATGATCACCTCACGTTCGGCAACTCGCCTCCGAATATCTGCTTCCGCCTCATCGGGTGAGCGATAGCGGCTCTGAATCTCCAGCGCCACTTCATTCGCCCCACCGTGCTTGGGCCCTTTCAGCGCTCCAATCGCCCCGGCAATCGTCGAATACAGATCCGACCCCGTTCCCGCAATTACCCGCGCCGTAAATGTGGACGCATTGAACTCGTGCTCCGCATACAAAATCAACGACGTCTGCATCGCCCGCGTCCACTCAGGCCCCGGTTCTTCCCCATGCAGCAGATGCAGAAAGTGCGCCGCAATCGAGTCGTTGAAGGCTTCCACCTCAATCCGCCGCCCATTGCGGGCATAGTGGTGCCAGTAGAGCAGCATCGAACTCAGCGACGCCAGCAGCGTATCCGCAATCGCGCGCGCTCCCGCCTCGCCGTGGTCCGCGGCTTCAGGCAGCACGCAGCCCAACACCGAGACTCCGGTTCGCAGCACGTCCATCGGATGCGTCGAGGGCGGCAACAGCTCCAAAGCTTGTTTGACTGCCGCGGGCAGGCTGCGCAACGGCCGCAGGCTTGCTTTGTACCCGGCCAGCTCCGCCGCGTTGGGCAGCTTGCCATGCACCAGCAGGTAGGCCACTTCCTCATACTCGCAATGCGCGGCCAGTTCTTTGATGTCGTAGCCGCGATAATGCAGATCGTTGCCGCTGTGCCCCACCGTGCAGATTGCCGTGTTGCCGGCGGGCGTGCCGGAAAGCGCCACTGACTTCTTGGGTTTGAAGGCCGTGGGGAAGGGGGACTCTTCACTCATTGTTTATTCTCCGCAGAGCATCAACCTAACTGAAAAATATCAAGAATGTCTACTCCTCGCCCTTGCTCTTGGCAAACAGCTCATCCAGCTTTTCCTCATACGCGTGATAATCCAAATACTTGTAAAGATCCGCGCGCGTCTGCATCAGCGGCGCCACGCTCTTCTGCGTTCCCTCTGTGCGGATGGCCTCATACACCTTCAGCGCCGCCGCATTCATGGCCCTGTAAGCCGCGCAGCAATAGAGGATGATGTCCACGCCCGCCCCCGCAAGCTCGTCGCGCGTAAACAGCGGCGTCTGACCGAACTCGGTAATGTTGGCCAGGATCGGAACACCCACCGCCGCGCGGAACTCCGTGTACGCGCCCAGCTCCGTCACCGCCTCGGCAAAGATCATATCCGCGCCCGCGGCCACGTATGCCTGCGCCCGCTCGATCGCCGCCGCCAGCCCCTCATTGGCCAGCGCATCGGTCCGCGCCATTACCACAAACTGCTCCTCGGTCCGCGCATCCACGGCAGCCTTGATGCGGTCAACCATCTCGCCGGCAGCCACTAGCTCCTTGCCCGGCCGGTGACCGCAGCGCTTGGCGCCCACCTGATCCTCAATGTGAACCGCCGCCGCCCCCGCCTTCGTCATCGACCGTATCGTCCGTGCAATGTTGAAAGCCCCGCCCCAGCCGGTATCGATATCCACCAGCAGCGGCAGGTTTGTCGCATCGGTAATCCGCCTTGCGTCAGTCAGCACATCGTCCATGGTGCTGATCCCAAGGTCCGGCATGCCCAGCGAGTTAGCCGCCACGCCGCCGCCGGAAAGATATACCGCCCTGAACCCCGTTGCCTCGGCCATCCGCGCCGTGTAGGCGTTGATCGCTCCCGCCACCTGCAGCGGCTTTTCCAGTCCCAAAGCGGCACGAAACCGGCCCCCCGGCGAGCTCTGATTTGAAGCTTCAACCATGTGTCTTCCTTGCGCCGCATCATAACAGTCTTATCGCCCCAGTTTCCCAACCAGCCCAAGCGGTGCGACAATCATCCCGTCGGGGCCGTCCAAACACAACAGGGACTCCGCCCAAAGGAGAAACATCGCCATGAAGCATCTTTTGGTCTGTACCGGCCTTCTCATCGCCGCCACAGCCGTGTTTGCGCAGCAGAAATCGCCTGCCAGCCCGCCCGCCACCGAGTCGGCCACCATTGCCGGCAAGACCATCACCATCACCTACAGCTCCCCCGGGATTAAAGGCCGTGAAGGCAAGATCTTCACCAAAGACGGACTCATCAGCAAAGATAAGCACTACCCCGTCTGGCGCGCCGGCGCCAATGCCGCCACCAAGCTGCACACCGACGCCGACCTCGAAATCGGCCGCCTGGCCGTCCCCAAGGGCGACTACACCCTCTTCGTTGACATCTCCGATCCCGACAACTGGGTCCTCATCGTAAACAAACAGACCGGCCAGTGGGGCCTAGCCTATGACAAGGCACAGGATCTGGGTAGTGTGAAGATGAAAATGAGCAAACCGCTCGCCATGGTGGAGAACCTGAAGTACACCCTCACGGGTCTCGGCGGCACCACCGGCAAGCTCACCCTTGAATGGGAGAACCACTCGGCATCCGTTCTCATCGCCGTGCATTAGAGCGTCTTCACTGATCCTGCAAAGTCATGGGTGCCCCGCCGGGGCACCCTCTGGGTCCCGCGCTCTTGTTTGTGCGGCCGGGGTGGGAGAGCAGAGGCGCGTTTTTGCGGACAATCGCCGCTCTGCCGATACAATAGGCAAAGTGGGTCATTTCTCCCCGGAGGGATAAAAACTTTGCCCTTGTATGCGTATCGCTGCACCCAGTGCGGCCATCGTTTTGAGAAAATCCAGAACTTCTCGGCCGAACCGGAAAAGAAATGCCCTAAGTGTCACGGCGTGCTGGAGCGCCCGCCCACCGCTCCCAGCCTCAACTTCAAGGGCGCCGGATGGTACGTGAACGACTACGCCGCAAAGAGTTCTGTGCCCGCCTCCGAATCCGCCTCCGGAACCGGGTCCGAATCCGGAAAGCCGGCAGCTCCGGCGGAAGCCAAAGCGCCATCCGCAGCCAGCGAAAGCACGCCCAGCGCCCCAGCTTCCACGCCTGCACCCAGCAACCCATCCGGTTCCACAACGCCGGGCTCAACCTCTTAAGTCGACCGTCCTCCGTAGCGTCCCAGCTCTCCCGGAACGCTACGATAGTTCCTGGACTCCATGCCCCTGCTCGATCCCATCCCGTCTCCAGTCGAACACGCCGACTTTGCCGCCCTCGAGTGGGAGCCGCTGCTTGCCCTCGTCGCCGGCTTTGCCGCGTCGCCGGTGGGCCGCTACGCAATTCTCGATCTCCAGCCTTCGACTGACGAAGCCTGGATCGCCCACCAGCACCAGCTCACCGGTGAACTCCGCCTGCTGCTTGCCGAGCAGGTTTCCATCCCCCTCGGCGGCCTCTTCGACCCCACGCAACTGGCCGCCAAGGCGCAGATTCCCGGCGCGGCGCTTGAAGCCAACGAACTGCAGGCCGTTGCCCGCCTGGCCAACGACGTAGCTTCCTGGCAGTCGCTGCTCCAGTCGCCCCCTGCGCGCCTTGTCGGCAAGCTCCCCGGCTTGTCCTCGCTGTCTGCCGCGTTGTCCACCAGCCTGCGGCCATTAGCCGAATCCATCGAACGCAAGATCCAGCCCGAAGGCTCCCTCGCCGACGACGCCTCCCCCGAACTCGGCCGCATCCGTCGCGATCAGGAGCGCCAACAGCGCCTCATTGAAGAAAGCCTTCGCGCCGCCCTGCGCAAGCTTTCCAGCGACGGCGCTACGCAGGAAGACCTCATCACCATTCGCGGCGACCGCTTCGTCATTCCCGTCCGCTCCGAGTTGAAGCGGCGCGTCTCGGGCGTGGTTCACGGCGCCAGTTCTTCGGGCCAGACAGTCTACGTCGAGCCGCTTGAAACCATCGAGAAGAACAACGAGTTGGTCCGCCTCATCGAAGAAGAGCAGGCCGAGATTCATCGCATCTTTGTCGCGCTCACCCACATGGTCGGCGGCTATTCTCAATCTTTGGTCGAAGGCGCACGAGTCCTTGCCCTCGTTGACAGCCTGCAAGCCCGCGCCCGCTTTGCTCGCGACTACGACTGCGTTGCCCCAACCGTCGCTCCGGATCTCCTCCGCCTCGTAGCCGCTCGCCACCCGCTCCTTGAAAAGCGCCTCCGCGCCACTGGCGGTCACATCGTTCCTCTTACTCTTGAATTAACTGGCGTCACCCGCCAGCTCATCATCAGCGGCCCCAACACCGGCGGCAAGACCGTCACGCTTAAAACCACCGCCCTGCTGGCCATGATGGCGCAGTCCGGCCTGCCCATCCCCGCTACGGCAGCCAGCTTTCCCATCTTCACCGCGTTCCTTGCCGACATCGGCGACGCCCAATCCATTGAGGCAGCGCTTTCCACCTTTTCCGCGCACATCACCAATCTCGACCGCCTCTCACGCCTCGCCGGCAACCAATCTCTGGTCCTGCTCGACGAGCTCGGCTCGTCCACCGATCCCGAGGAAGGCTCGGCATTAGCCGTAGCGATCGCCAGCCACTTCCTCACCGCTGGCGCATGGTCGCTCATCTCCACCCACCACACCTCGCTCAAGGTCTACGCCGCCAACACCCCCGGCGTGCTCAACGCCGCTGCGGGCGTAGATGAGGTCACCCTCGCGCCCAACTATCAGCTTCGCCTCGGTGTGCCCGGCGCCTCGGCTGGCATTCAGCAAGCCGAGCGCCTCGGCCTCAACTCGACCATCGTCGCCGCCGCCAGGCAGAGGTTAGGTTCGCAGCAGGTCGATATCGCCCGCTTCCTTGACCGCCTCCACAACGAACTGACTCAACTTGAAGCCGACCGCAAAGCCGCCCGCGAGCAGCAATACGCGCTCAATCAAGAACGCGCCAAGCTGGCCCGCGAGGGCGACGTCGAGTTGCGCAACCGCACCCGCGACCTTGAAACCAAGCTGGCCTCCCTGCTCAAGGACTTCGAATTCCAGATGCGCGAAACCGTCCGCGCCATTGAAGATCGCGCCGCGCAACAAAAACTATCCAAAGAAGCCGAACGCCGCATCACCCGCCTGCGCCGCGAATTTCAGGAGAGCTTCAACCAGACCGTCGTCGCCCACCGCACTGGCGCCGATCAAGGCGACGCCAATGCCCAGCCGCATGTGGTCAAGCACGTCTCAGCCGGCGACCAGGTCCGCCTCAAGTCGATGAACAAAGTCGCCACGGTGCAGCGCGAAGTCGAGAAGGATCTCTTTGAAGTAGCCCTGGGCCCCATCAAGATGCGCGTCAAGCGCGACGACATCGCCGAAGTCCTGCGCCCCGCCGAAATTCGCCTCACTGAGAGAGCCGACCCGCTGGCCGCCGCCCGCCAGCAAAAGAACGTCCACGTCACCGTCACCAGCGCCAACACCGACGAAATCCGCATGGAGATCAACCTCATCGGCCGCACCGTCGACGAGGCTACCGGGGAGCTGGAACAGTACCTGGACCGCGCCTTCCTGGCCGGCCTCGAGCGCGTGCGCATCATCCACGGCCACGGCGCCGGCGTTCTTCGCCGCGGGGTGCGGGAATTTTTGAAGGGGCATCCGCACGTGGCCACCATCGCGGAAGCTCCGCAGAACGAAGGCGGACAGGGGGCTACGCTGGTGGAGTTACGCCAGTAAAATAGTAGTTGCAAAATAGCTGCAACGTAGCTACACTTAGATTGTCGCTGCTCTGAAATAAGAGCGATCCCAGGATATTTGCCCGGATCGGAAAGGAAAGGCAAGGCGTGATGATTCATTGCTTGCTAAGCAAGAGGAGAACGATTCGTAATGGCACCTTTCCAGTTCGATTGGAACAAACAAAACGTCGACCATCTGGCGATTCACCAGATCGCGCAAGTTGAAGCCGAACAGGTAATACTCAATCGGCCAGTGGATCTCAAGTCCGAACTTCGTAATGGCGAGGAGCGTGTTCCTCACATCGGGGAAACGGATGCCGGACGAATCCTGGTTGTCGTAACGACCCTGGTTAGTAAGAAAGTCCGAGTCGTCACGGCTTGGCCTGCAAACAGAAGCTATCGGCGTTGGTTCTTGTCGCTGAAGAGGAATGGCAATGTTGGAAGAACTGAAACAGATGAGCTTCGCGAGTGAGGCAGATGAAGCGGCTTGGTGGAGGTCGCACGAGGACGAACTACTCGATGAGTTCAAGAGAGCCACAGCCGAGGGACGAGTCGGGATCGGTACAGTTGCCAAGCGCGCAGCCCTTCCTTCCACCACTATCCGTCTCGACCCCGAAGACATCGCCAAAGCCCGCGTGCAAGCCGCCGGGCGCGGCTTGCGCTATCAGACTTACTTAAAAATGATCATTCACGAGGCGCTGCGCAACGCGGAGTCTGACCGCATATCCGCGAGTTCCGAAAAGGCCATCTCCACGTAGCCGCATTGGCCGCAAGCCCGCCATGGTATAAGTTAGTATCAGCTTTTCTCATTCCCATATATAGTCATGCCGGCCCAGCCACGCTGAGCTACCAAATGCCTTTCGCGATACAAACCATCAGGAGACCCATTTGGCGGGCATCTTGAATCCTTCCGGCACAACCCCCGATGCCAACAAGGAGCGGCCGTGGGTCTTCGCGCTCCTGATCGTCCCCATGGCCGTGCTATCGAACGGCGTAATCAGCGGCGGGCTCTCGTTCCTGCTCTCGAAGCAGGGCGTCCCCATGGCCCGCAGCGCCAGCATCATTTCTTTGCTGAACCTGCCTCAGACCATCTATTTCCTTTGGAGTCCGATCACCGATTTCTGGATCAGGCGGCGGACCTGGTTGATGCTGGCTGCAACCACCAGCGCTATAGGTTTGGTCATCTTTTTCCAGATCAAAAACCTGGCGTCGCCGGCCGCTGTCTCTTTGCTCTTTCTCAGCGCATGTTTCGCGCAATTGGTTGTGGCGGCGTGCGGCGGCATCATGGGTTCTCTGCGCAGCGAGGCTGTGCGGCGGCGTGCAAGCAGCTTCTACCAGGGTGGATCGCTGGCCTTTGGAGCCGCGGGAATCTACGTCGTTGCCACGCTCGCCGAACGCATGAGCCTGGGCCATCTCGGCTGGGTCATCGCGGCGATGGTTGCTCTGCCCTCCCTTGTCGCGTTGGCCGCGCCCAAACAGGACGTCATCACAGCCGAAAGCGCGAGCGCGATCTTCAAGCGAATCGGCCGGGAGTTCCGCGGCACCTTCTTCCGCTGGAAGGCACTCCCATACACGCTGGTGGTGCTGTTCCCGATGGGCAGCGGCGCGGCGATCGGGCTGTTGCCGGGTCTTGCGACGGATTACCACATTAGCGGGCAACAGGTTGCCTGGATGAACGGCCTCGCCGGATCGGCGCTCACTGCCCTCGGCGCGCTGGCCGCCACTCTGATCCCGGTCAGGGTACGCGCCTCGGTCGGTTACATTCTGGTCTGCCTGGTCAACGAGGCCACCCTGGTCGTCCTGTGGTTGGGACCTCTGCGGCCGTCGACGTACTTCATCGGGGCAACGCTCTACCTCTTCACCATCGGCACATGTTACGCAATGTTCACGGCCGTGGTGCTCGAATTCCTGGGAGATTCAGGAAAGAGCGGAAGCGCGCGCTACTCGATCATCAACTCGATGGGAAATGTACCTGTGGTCTACATGATCGCGGTGGACGGGTTGGGCTACGGCCGCTGGGGAACGCGAGGATTACCGGCAGCCGACGCGGTGGTCGGCTTTCTCGGCGGAACGCTGCTGCTGATACATTTCCTGAGTCGGAAACGTGCAACGCCGGAGGGTATAGATAGTACTGCATCGATCAAGGACGTTCGTGGATAACCAGTCCACTAACATTGCGCTCCGAACTCGCTAACAGAAAAGGCCCCGCATTGCGGAGCCTTTTCGCCAACTTGCTAACTTGCTGACCTGCCACTCTCACGCCATTGCCTCGCGCCCCATTGGCTCAAAGTGCAGCTGGTTCGATTTGCGATCCACGTCGATGCGGACGTGGGCGCCATGCAGCACTTCCCCGTTGAGAATCTTGATAGCCAGCGGGTCCTGCACCATGCGCTGTAGCGCCCTCTTCAGCGGACGCGCCCCGTACGCCGCATCCGACCCAGAAGCCAGAATCAGTTGCCGCGCCGGCTCCGTCAGCTCCAGCGAAATCTGCCGGTCTTCAAGCAACTTGCGAACTTCGTTCAACCGCAGTTCCAGAATCTTGCTCATCTGCGCCTGCCCCAGCGGGCGGAAGATCACCATGTCGTCCACGCGATTCAAAAACTCCGGCCTGAAGTGCTCGCGCAGCACCCGCATCACCGACTCACGCGCCATGTCGAAGTCGTGCTCCGTCTTGAGTGTGTCCCCAACCAGCAGATGCGCGCCCAGATTCGACGTCATGATCAGCACGGTGTTTTTAAAATCAACAGTCCGGCCCTTTGCGTCGGTCAAGCGCCCATCGTCCATCACCTGCAGCAGAATGTTGAACACATCCGGATGCGCCTTCTCGATTTCGTCGAACAGAATCACCGAGTACGGCCTGCGATGCACGGCCTCAGTCAGTTGGCCGCCCTCGTCATAACCCACGTACCCCGGCGGCGCGCCAATCAACCGCGCCACGGCGTGCTTCTCCATGTATTCGCTCATGTCGATGCGGATCATCGCCTGCTCATCGTCAAACAGAAACTCCGCCAGCGCACGCGCCGTTTCGGTCTTGCCCACGCCCGTCGGCCCAAGGAAAATAAACGACCCGATCGGCCGCCGCGGATCGCTCAACCCTGCCCTCGACCGTCGGATGGCATTCGCCACAATGGTCAGCGCCGCATCCTGCCCAATCACACGTTCGCGCAGACGTGCCTCCATCTCGACCAGCTTCTTGACCTCGCCTTCCAACATTCGCGAAACGGGAATCCCCGTCCACTTGCTCACGATTCCCGCAATGTCTTCCTCATCCACTTCTTCTTTCAACATGCGCGCCACGCCCGCGTTCCCATCCTGCGCGGCGCTCAACTTCTTCAACTCGGCTTCCAGCTTGGGCAGCTCGCCATACTGGATCTGCGCGGCGCGTTCAAGCTGTCCCTTGCGCGTCTGCTCTTCGGCCTCGAAGCGCAGCGCCTCAACCCGCTTCTTCAACTCGCTGATGCGGCTGATGGCCTCGCGCTCTTTGGTCCAGCGCGCCCGCAGCGCGGTAATCTGCTCCGTCAGCGCAGCTACCTCGCGCTCCACCTGGTCCCGGCGCTCGATGCTGTTGGCGTCGGTCTCGCGCTTCAGAGCCTCACGTTCAATTTCGAGCGACGTTTTCTCGCGCTCCAACTGATCGATCTCCGTCGGCACCGACCCAATCTGAATCGCCAGCGAAGCCGCGGCCTCATCCACCAGGTCGATGGCCTTGTCCGGCAAGAATCTATCGCTGATGTAGCGATGCGACAGCGTCGCCGCGGCCACAATCGCCGCGTCCTTGATGCGCACGTTGTGGTGCGCTTCATAGCGCTCCTTCAGTCCGCGCAGAATCGCGATCGTATCTTCAACGTTCGGCTCGCCCACGTAGACAATCTGGAATCGCCGCTCCAGCGCCGCGTCCTTCTCGATGTATTTGCGATACTCATTCAGCGTAGTTGCGCCAATGGCCCGCAGCTCGCCACGCGCCAAGGCAGGCTTGAGCATGTTGCTGGCATCGATGGCGCCCTCGGCAGCGCCCGCGCCCACAATCGTGTGCAACTCATCGATAAAAAGCACTACCTCGCCGTTCGATTCCTCAATCTCTTTCAGCACCGCCTTGAGCCGGTCCTCGAACTCGCCGCGATATTTCGCGCCAGCCAGCATCGAGCCCAGGTCCAGTGAGATCACCCGCTTGTCGCGCAGGCTCTCCGGCACGTCGCCTGAAACAATGCGCCGCGCCAGCCCCTCGACGATCGCCGTCTTGCCCACGCCCGGCTCGCCAATCAGCACAGGATTGTTTTTCGTCCGCCGGCTCAGTACCTGGATGACGCGGCGAATCTCCTCGTCGCGCCCGATCACCGGATCCAGCTTGCCGCGCCGCGCCAGTTCCGTCAGGTCCTTTGCGTATTTCTCCAGCGCCTGAAACTTGCCCTCCGGATTCTGGTCGGTCACGCGTTGCGACCCGCGCACTGCGGTCAGCGCCTTCAGGATCGCCTCATGCGTGGCGCCCAGAGCGACCAGCGCATCGCGCGCAGCTTCACCCTTCAAGTGCGCCGCGCCCAGCAGCAAATGCTCGGTCGAAACGTACTCGTCCTTGAACGTCGCAGCCTCGCGAAACGCCTGGTCAAGGACTTTATTGAGCGCCTGGCTCACACCGGGCTGGCTCGCAGAGCCGGCAACGCGAGGCAGTTTCTCCTCAATCGAATGCAGCTCATGCTCCAGCCGTTCCGTAGGCACGCCAATCTTTCCCAGCACGGAAGGGATCACGCCCTCGCGGTCCTCGATCAGCGCCAGCAGCAGATGGACAGGCTGCACCTCGGGATTTCCGAGTTCCGCAGCCCGCGCCTGTGCCTGCGCCATTGCCTGCTGCGACTTGACCGTCAATTTGTCCCAACGAATAGCCATTATTCCTCCAGTTGTCACATGTCAGCGCTAGAATTCCGTAGCCAGTCAATAAATCTGATGAAAACATAACACAAAAGAATGCATAAAATATGCGCATTATGCGCTCATATTTGCAGCGATGAAATATCCTTTGGAATCTCAATAATTTACACAAAGGAAGAAGAAAGGGAACACGGGAATCCTGGTCCGCCTGAACCTTTGCCTCTCCCACTCGCACCAGAAGCGGGCCGCGAGGGCGCACCGCCAACCCGGACAGACTATTCCCTGTTCCCTATTCACTATTCTTTCGTCCATCTACTTCTCAATCTCGATCCCCGGAAACTTGCGCCTGACCGCCTCCAGGACCGCGGCGTGTTCCGGCTTTCCGCTGGAGCGAGCCAGAGCATCCCGAGCGTGTGCGGCATCCTCGATCGGATAGCGCCGGGTTTTCGGAAACACAAAATCGCCCTTGGGCAGATCTTCCCGTTGTGCGTACGTGAGTTTTGCCATTCATACACCTCCTGTGCTTACAAATCCCGCACCTGCTGCTTGGTAGGATGGCCTTGGCCTGCCCGAAGTTGCACTGCGGGCCAAAGCCGCCCTGCCGGCGGCCTGCTGACTTGCCGACTCGCTGTCTTTCTGTTCCCTGTTCCAGGCTCCCTCTTCCGTCACCCTCTCGCCGTCCTTTTACAATCAAGGACAGATGACCTGCTTCTCCAGCCTTCCCACCTATATGGACTGGCATTGGCTCTGGCTCACCGTGGCTGCGTTTCTGGCCGGGGTGCTCAACGCCGTGGCCGGCGGAGGCTCTTTTCTGCTTTTCCCCGCCATGCTTAGCATGAAGATGCTGCCCGTCCAGGCCAACGCCACCAACACCGTCGCCTTGTGGCCCGGCCAGCTTACCTCCATCGCCGCATACCGCGACGACATCCGCAAGAACATGCGCCTCGCCCTGCCCATGGGCCTTGCCGGCCTTCTGGGCGGAACCGTCGGCGCCGTGGTCCTGCTCCACACGCCGCAGATGACCTTCCTGCACATGGTTCCATGGCTGCTGCTCGTGGCCGCAACTATCTTTGCCCTTACCGGCCCCGTCTCCCGCTGGCTTGAACACCGCAAATTCACGGCTGGAAGCGGCTCCCACCCGCCACGACGCCTGCCCGTCTTCCTTTCCACCATCGTTGTCTGCTTCTACATCGGCTACTTCGGCGCCGGCGCGGGATTTCTCATGATCACCCTGCTCTCGCTCTTCGGCTACCAGGACCTGAATGAGATCAACGCCCTCAAAGTAGTTTCCACCACCCTGGCCAACGGAATTGCCTTCATCATTTTCGTCGTCAATGGCCAGGTCGTCTGGCGTTACTGTCTGCTTGCCATGGTCACCTGCGCCATCGGCGGCTACACGTCTGCCCGCTTTGCCCGCATGATCCCCCAGCCGGTCCTTCGCGGGCTGGTCATTTTCATCGGCTTCTCCATGGCCGCATGGTTTTTCTGGGCCAATCGATAAGTTGCACCCATTCAGCTTCTTCTCTCACTGGGCGACCCCCAGGTTCGGTTCCATCGCCGCCAATTGCACCACGACCGTCTGAATTCCCGAGCGTTGTTTCGCTCGGTTGACCATCTCTTGCTACAACAACCCCTCCGAATTGTCTATACTGCCCTCAAGGGCTTTGTCTCCATGCCGGAAGCGGGTGAGATCACGGTACTTCTCCGCGATTGGACATCGGGGAATCCTGCGGCCATCGAGCACCTGTTCGAGCTTGTCTATCCGCAACTCAGGCAGATTGCCGGCGCACTTTTTCGAGGCGAGCGCCCGGAGAACCTGTTGCAGCCCACCAGCGTGGTGAATGAACTCTTTCTGAAACTCATCCGCCAGCGCAGCCTGAGATTTGAAGACCGCGAACATTTCTACAGCCTTTCCGCGCGCCTGATGCGCCGCGTTCTGGTCGATCACGCTCGCTCCGAGGGACGACAAAAGCGCGACGGCGGTGTGCCCGTTCCCATCCACGCGGATATGGCTTGGATCAATGCAAGGCCCGCGGAGATGATGGACCTGGACCGTGTTCTGGAACAGTTGGACCAACTCGACCCGCGCAAATGCAGGATGGTCGAACTTCGCTTCTTCCTCGGATTTACAGCGGAAGAGACTGCCGAGTTGCTGAATACTTCAAAGGCCACCGTGGATAGGGAACTGAGATTCGTGCGAGGTTGGCTCTGCGACCGGCTGCACGCGACCAAAGAAATCTCTGAATAAGTTGACGTTTTGAAGGGGACGGGCTTTACAGGCTGCGAAAAAACTCGGTTCAGCAGAGCTTCAGGAGGGTCTTGTATCAGGGCACGACTTCAGTCGTGCCGCAAATACAACAGAATAAAGGTCGGGCTTTAGCCTCTGAGGTATGGCGTTGCAGCATTTGCTCCAGATTCCGCCTTTTCACGCAGCCTGTTTAGCCCCTGAGGGAAAGTCTGCTTCACAACAAGACTCATTCGGAGACTTCCTGGGCTCTCGACTCGATCTGGGCCATGATGCACTTTCCCTCTTTTTCGCGCCAACCTGAAGAGACGGTCATGACAAAAGAAGCGGACAACTGGCAGTTGCTTCAGGAACTTTTTCATCTCGCCGAAGCAACGCCTGAAGCGGACCGTGCACGCGTACTGGCCGAGAAGTGTCCCGATCCAGAGCTCTGCCGGCGGGCGATGGACATTTTCAACGCGTCGAGCATCGAAGAAGCGGAGGTTGCTCCAGCACAGGATGCTGCCCAGGCACAATTTCTTGAAGGCAAGATCGGGCCCTACAGGCTGATCCGTCATGTGGGCACAGGCGGCATCGGCGCCGTCTATCTGGTGGAACGCATGGTGGGCGGCGCTTTACAGCGCTCCGCCTTGAAGGTGCTGGCGCCCCACTCGGCCGGCCCCTCCTTTATTGAACGCTTCCACCGCGAACAGCACATCCTCGCCTCTCTCGATCATCCCAACATCACCCGCATGTTGGATGCCGGCCTGAGCGACCGGGGACAGCCCTACCTGGTCATGGAATACGTGGACGGCGCCCATCTGGACGCGTATTGCGATGCGCGCAAGCTGGGGATTGACGAACGGTTGCAACTCTTTCTGCGCGTGTGCGACGCCGTTGCCTATGCCCATCGCAACCTGATTGTCCATCTCGATCTGAAGCCGTCCAATATTCTCGTCACCTCTGACGGCACGGTCAAGCTGCTGGACTTTGGCACCTCGAAACTCATCCAGCCAGACAGCCTGTTGACCACCACCGTCATGGCCACGCCGGCCTACGCCAGTCCCGAGCAATTGCGCAATGAACCCGTAACCACATTGTGCGACATCTACGCGCTGGGCGGGATTCTGTTTGAATTGCTGGCCGGTTCCAGGTCTGGCCAAACAGCATCCGTGGCCGCCATGATTGAGAGGGCCATCCGGGAACAGGAGCCCGACCGTCTGCCCGAAGCGGTAACCGGCGCCGCGGCGGAAAACCGCGGACTCTCGGAAAGTCGACTGCGCCAGGCGCTGACCGGCGACTTGGCCACCATCGTACAAAAGTGCCTGAATCCGCGGCCCAAAGATCGCTATCCCACCATCGATTCGCTCACTGCCGACATTCAGCGTTATCTCGACGGAAGGCCGGTGCTCGCCCGCCCCCAGACGACGTTCTACCGGTTGGGCAAATACGTGCGCCGCCATCGGGCTGGCGTGGCGGCAACGGTGCTGGTGCACATCGTCGTGCTGGCCAGTCTTGCCTACGGGGAGTGGCGGCAGCGGCAGGCGCTCCGCGAAGGCCAGCGTGCCCTGCACATGCAGACTTTCATGTATCGGCTCTTCAAACTGGCAAACTCCAACTACACCGGCAAGCCCGCGGCCACGGTGCCGGAGTTTCTCGAACTTGGCGTCAAGATGCTCCCCGACTACATCAAAGACCCTTCCGACCTGCGCGAGGCGCAGATGGGACTTGCCGAATCGATGTACGAAAATGGCGACTTGGACAGCGCACAAAAAGTTCTGACCCAAACCATTGCCAGCGCCAAGGTCGCAAAAGACGTTCCCGCTGAAGCGGAGTCCGAGGCGTTCTCAGGTAACATCGCCTACCTGCAAGGGCAGATGGACGCCGGGGAAGCGCTCACCGCAAATGCGCTGGAATTGTCGCGCAAGCCCGGCGTCCCTCCAGCCGTTCGCGTCTGGAGCGCGATCTTCTTTGGCTGGAACCGCGACAATAACGGCTATCGCAGCGACGAGAATCTGCGCTTGTTGCAGTTCGCCGTCAAAGAGTCCCGCGACAACAAACTCTCCGAACGCGAAACCGCCGATGCTCTCTATACGCTGGGAGAGGATCTTGAGTTGCGTGGCCGGCTCGATGAGGCCGAACGAGCTTTCAACGAAGCCCTTCAGGTTTACGGTCAGGACCCCCTCGCCCTGTGCGATCAATCGGAGGTCTACGGCGACCTGGCCTATGTCATCGAGATGCGTGGCAACGTGCAGGCCAGCCTGCCCCTTTATTCCCGCTCGTACGACGGATACAAGGCATGTTCCGGCGCCGACAGCCGCGGAGCGCTCACAGCGCAGGAGGCCTGGGCTGGCGCGCTCATGAAACTCGGGCGAGGCAAAGAGGCCTTGCCCATGATGGAGACGGCAATGCCCACATGGAGAAAGTTGTTGGGCTCTAGCCCCGACCTGGCTGAGCCGCTCTACTACCTCTCCAAGGCCTATGTTGAAACCGGGCATTTCGCAGAGGGTGAAAAGGCCGCCAAGGAGCTGGTTGCCGTCCAGGAAGGAAAGGTTGCGCCGATCGATCGCCGATTTGGCGCATCGCACCTCATGTGGGCCCGTGCGTTGCTCGGGCAACATCGCTATCAGGAAGCGTTGCCGCACGCGCAGATCGCGGCTGCACTCCTCGCCAATGCCGTTTCTCCCGGTGGAAAGCAAATGGATTCTGAGGCGTACCAGGTGCTCCTGGAAGTCCAATCCAAGATTCACCAGTGAGATTCCTTAAGCAGCCGGGTGGCAGCCGAGCGGCATCTTCGCAAATCTCCGACGCATTTTTGCTCCCCGCGGCGCGATCACTGCAAAGGTTCGAAAACAACGAGGAGGTTCCATCGTGAGTGCGACAGAGTTTCCATCTCCAGGGCCGGGTGCGGGCATCAATTCCCAAATCGAAATCAATCGCTCCAAGCCGGTGGTATTGCGCAACAGCAGGCTCTTGTGCTGGGTCACACTGGCCGGGAGCGTCTTCACCTTGATCATGGCCGTGTGCATGGTGCTTCTGGTCCTTACCCAGGTCTTCCCCCTGAGCGACCTCAACAGCGACAAAGGGTGGAGCGCTTTTAGATGGGCTCTCAGCGCTTGTGCCATGGGTTATATGTGCCCATGGCTGTGGCAGATGGGCCGCACCATGGCAAATTACCAGGTCCGCCTGGATAGCCGCGGCGTGGATTTCATCCTGGGCACAAAGAAGAAGCCCCAAGAGCTGTTTCTAACCTGGGACCAGATCGCCGCCATCAAGCATAAACGTGTCGGCAATGTTCAACAGTACTTCGTTCAGGGAACGAACGGGAGCGAGGCTAGATTCAATTCCTACACGTTTTTCCGCCCCAGGAAGGTCGCCCGCCTGATCGCCGCGCGCACCGGCCAGGACATCCAAAAAGCTTGATCGACGGCAGCGTCATCGCCGGGATGTCCGGCGAATTGAAAGTCGTCCACCGGCGTCGCCGACCCACGGAGGGATGAAACTGCGTCTAGCGATGCTGCCGCTAACCAAGCTAACTCGCTATCCCCGCTTCAGCGGGGTCTAACTCGCTGCTTTTGCCCCAACACGCTGTTTCCGCGTGAATTGTTCAACTTGCAGCACAATCGAAATCTTGCTTCTTTGTAGATAGTTCTCCTCAAAACTAATGTAACGGGACTTCCTAAGGCTCTGCCCGAGGATACATTACTAAATGAAGCCGGGGAAGGTGACCTCAGGATGCATAGCATAAAGAAAGAACGACTAACAAGCCCCAACTCATGGTCTGCTCTTTGATTGCCGCTCGCGGCAGGGCATTCAAGCCGCACCCACCTGCATAAGCCATTTTTGTGTGGGATAAGCTCCCACGAAAGCGCCATATGCAAGGCAGATACTCCGCTCGATTAAATGCGAAGATAAGAAAGGCGCATTCGGTTAGACTGAGCCTACCGGAGTGCGTAAAGTCGCGGGCCCGTACTGAATAAGCACACATGAGGGGACGATGAAGGTCTTGGGAATTAGCGGATTGGAGAATTCGGTTGCGTTCAAGCAGGCCAGGTGGCCCGGTCTGGAGGAGCGCGAATACCGGATCACGCAGGGGATGGATGGGGCCGCCGCGTTGGTGGTTGACGGCCGGCTGGTCGCCGCCGCGGAAGAAGAGCGCTTCAGTGGGAAAAAGCACACAGGCGACTTCCCAATCCATGCGATCCGGTTTTGCCTGGCCGAGGCCGGCATTTCAATCGACGAAATCGATGAGATTGCCCACGGGTTTGATTATGCTCCGTATCGAGACCTCTATCTCAAAGACGAGGTATCGGCAGGCCTTTACAACCAGGTCTTCTCCCGTGAAGCGCTGTTGGCGCAAGTGCGCCGGGATCTTCCCGGATTTCCTGAAGAGAAAGTGTTTTCCGTCGGTCACCATCTGGCACACGCTGCCAGCGCGGCCTATACCTCCGGCTGGGATGAGTGTCTGGTCGTCGTGAATGATGCAATGGGCGAAATCGAGAGCCTCAGTGTCTACGATTTTCATGACGGGGAATTCGAGAAAATCCGCACCATCGGCGCCAATGACTCGATCGGAATTCTGTATTCGTTGGTAACCCTCCATCTAGGCTTCGACTTCAATTCAGATGAATACAAGATCATGGGCCTGGCTCCTTACGGCGACCCAGCTCGCTTCCGTCCCTTCTTTGAGCAGGCCGTTGAACTTCGCGATGATGGCTCCATTCGAATTCCGATTTTGAAATTGAATAAGTCTCGCGATGAGCGGGAGAACTATACCGTCACGCGCGCATATCTCGATGAACACTTGGTCCCGCGCAGGCTCCCATCCGACCCTGTTACATCCGATCATGAGGACGTGGCTGCCGCTCTTCAGGAGTGCCTCGACAGGGTGATCCTCCACGTCTGCGGCCACTTCGCGGAGCAGACTGGGTTGCGCCGAATTGCGCTGGCCGGAGGAGTTTCCCTCAACTGCACCGCCAACGGCAAGTTGATGCGTTCGGGGTTGTTCGATGAAGTCTATGTGCAGCCAGTGGCCGGTGATGACGGCGTCGCTCTCGGAGCCGCGCTTTATCGCACCTCCCTCGCCGAGGAGGTCCCCAACCGCCGCTTGCCTGCTCCGCTCTTCGGACCCCGCTACTCAACCAGCGATATTGAGGCCGCCCTTCGCCGCTTCGGCGACAAGATCAAATGGCAGCACTTCGATTCTCTTGAAGACACCTGTGCGTCCGCAGCCAGGCTCATTGCCGATGGACGGGTCATCGCATGGTCTCGCGGTCGGATGGAGTTCGGCCCGCGGGCGCTGGGCAATCGCAGCATCCTCGCCGATCCTGGGCACCCGGAAATGCGTGACCGGATCAATGCCATGGTCAAAAAGCGCGAAGCCTTCCGCCCTTTTGCGCCCGCATGCTCGGTGGAAGAAGCGCATCGCTGGTTCGATGTAGCTCCGGGCGAGGAACACCCTTACATGATCAGCGTGGTCGATGTGCGTCCCGAGGCCCAGTCGTTGCTTCCTGCCATTACCCACGTCAACGGTTCAGCTCGCCTCCAGACCGTGTCCGTCAACGACAATCCGGATTTTCACGCGCTGCTGCTGGCTGTCGGAGAGACCACAGGCCGTCAGATGGTGTTGAACACCAGCTTCAACGTCAAGGGGCAACCGATCGTGAATACGCCCGACGAAGCTATCGAGACATTTTTAGGGACAGGCATTGAGTTCCTATTTCTGGAGAACTTCCATGTTACCCGTTCAGTTGCTTGAGTGGAATCGAACCGAAGCCGATTATCCGCGCGACGGCACCATCGCTGGACTGTTCAAGCAGCAGGTAGCCAAAACTCCGGACGCACTTGCCGTTGTGGCAAAAGACCGTCAGTTGAGTTATCGCGAACTCGACGCGCGTTCCAATCGCCTTGCCAGGCGCCTGCAGAGACTCGGCGTCAAGCCGGACACACTGGTTGGCGTTGCCATGGGACGGTCGGAGACTCTCGTAATCAGCCTGCTCGCCATTCTCAAAGCCGGCGGAGCCTATGTTCCATTGGACCCCACGCACCCCAAGGAGCGCCTCTCCTTGATCATCGAAGACTCGGGGATACCGATTCTTCTTACCACGTCCGAAATGCGCGAACGGCTTCCATTGCACTTGAGCTGCCTCGCAGTCCTCAACGTCGATGGAGTACTCGATGTCCAGATTCCCGCTCCCGCTCTCCAGGAATCGAATGCAGTCGAAGGCGGCGCAGCCAGTCACAACCTTGCATACGTGATCTACACCTCCGGTTCCACGGGCAAGCCCAAGGGCGTGATGCTTGAAAATCGGAACGTCGTCAACTTCTTCACCGGCATGGATAGAGCTATCGGTTGTGAACCCGGAGTCTGGCTCGCCGTTACGAGTGTCTCTTTCGATATCTCGGTGTTGGAGCTTCTATGGACCTTGACCCGCGGTTTCAAGGTCGTTGTTCATGGCGACGAGGGAGCTGCCACCATTGCAGATGAGATCATCCGCAATGGTGTTACTCATCTGCAAATGACTCCGTCGCTTGCGCGCATATTAACCCTCGACGCACGCGCCTTCGCCGCACTCGGCCTGCTCAAGCAGATGCTCTTGGGGGGGGAAGCGGTGCCTGCTTCCCTTATTCACCATGTCCGCCAGGTCTTCAACGGCGAGATTTATAACATGTACGGTCCGACAGAGACCACCATCTGGTCCACAACCTATCGCGTTCGAGAACCGGGCAGCACGGTCTCCATCGGTCGGCCCATCGCCAACACCCAGATCTATATGCTTGACGCGGAATTTAACTCTGTTCCCGTAGGTGAGATTGGGGAGCTCTTTATTGGCGGAGACGGTGTGGCTCGCGGCTATTGGAATCGGCCCGATCTTACTGCTGAGCGCTTTCTTAATATCCCTTCACTCTCAGCCCAACCCATCTATCGAACCGGCGACTTGGCGCGCTTCCTGCCTGACGGAAACGTCGAGTTTCTTGGTCGCGCCGACTACCAGGTCAAGCTTCGCGGCCACCGTATCGAACCCGGCGAGATTGAAGCCATCCTCGAGCAATGCCATGGAGTTAGACAAGCTGTCGTCGTAGTTAGAGAAGACAGAGAAGGTGACAAGCGTTTGATCGCCTATCTGGTGGCCGAAGACACCGGACCGGAAGCGGTCGGCACTTTGCGGAGTGTGCTCGAATTGAAACTCCCCGATTACATGGTCCCTTCAGCATTCGTCTTCCTGCCGGAATTACCGCTCACCAACAACGGAAAAATTGATCGCAAAGCCCTGCTCAAACTCCCGCCGCCGAACCTTGCCGCCGGTTCCGCCGTCAGTCAGCCTGAATCCCCGCCGAGCAATGAAATCGAGCGCATCGTGGCAGCAGCGTGGCAAGATGCACTGGGAATTCCCAACGTCGGTATTAACGATAACTTTTTTGATCTCGGCGCGCACTCCCTTACAGTCGCTGAAGTGCAAGCGAAGTTGCAAGAGGCATTGGGGCGCGACGTCGCGCTCCTTGACCTCTTTCAGTTTTCCACGGTGAGTGCCCTTGCCAGCCACCTTGCCGGAACTCAATCGGTCGCTGCGGCGACCCAGGTTTCAGATCGTGCGCAGCGCCGCAAGTTGGCCCGGCAGCGCTGAAAAGGGAAACCATGAAGCCGTCCTCAATCGCAATCGTTGGCATGGCAGGGCGCTTTCCCGGTGCCCGCAACATCTCCGAGTTCTGGCGAAACCTGCACGATGGCGTCGAGTCGATTCGCTCCCGTTCCGACGCTGAACTGCTCGACGCGGGCGTTACGCAAGAAGAGTTGGCGAGCCCGGACTACGTCAAGCGAGCATCGATGCTCGACGACGTCCCCATGTTTGATGCTTCTTTCTTCGGCCTGAGTCCAAGAGACGCTTCGATCATGGATCCGCAGCACCGGCATTTCCTTGAGTGTGCATGGGAGGCGCTTGAAGACGCCGGCCACCCTCCCCAACGCTTTGATGGCTCGATCGGTGTCTATGCTGGCTCGGGCATGAACACCTATCTCATCCATAACTTGCTCGCCAATCGCAAACTGCTTGAAACCGCGGGCTTATTCCAACTCAAGCAAACGGGCAACGACAAGGATGTCCTGGCCACGCGTGTTTCCTATCAGTTTGACCTGCGCGGACCTAGCATTAACGTGCAGACCGCCTGCTCAACTTCCCTGGTAGCAGTGCATCTTGCTTGCCAAAGCCTGCTCAATTATGAGTGCGACCTGGCTCTGGCAGGTGGAGTTACCATCGAAATCCCACATGGTCAGGGCTATATCTATCGCGAAGGAGAGATTCTTTCTCGCGATGGCCACTGTCGGTCCTTCGATGCAACTTCCAGCGGCACTGTTTTTGGAAGCGGCCTGGGGATTGTCGTACTTCGCCGCCTTGAAGATGCGATCGAAGACCGGGATCATATCCGCTCCGTCATCCTCGGATCCGCAATCAACAATGATGGCGCGCGCAAAGTGGGCTATCTTGCTCCGAGTGTTGAAGGCCAATCTGAGGTCATTGCCGAAGCACTGGATTTCGCCGGCATCGGCGCCGCGGACATTTCTTACGTCGAGACCCACGGAACGGGAACGGTAGTCGGCGATCCCATCGAGGTAAGGGCTCTTACGCAAGCCTTTCGCAAATCAACGGACCGCAGCGGCTACTGCGGAATCGGATCGCTGAAGACTAACGTTGGTCATCTTGACGCGGCCGCCGGCGTCGCCGGCCTGATCAAGACCGTCCTCGCCATCGAGCACGGCCAAATCCCTCCAAGCCTGCACTTTCAGAACCTGAACCCGCACATCGAGTTGAAGGGAAGTCCGTTCTTCGTTAACAGCAAACTCGCGGATTGGCCGTCCACCGGATCGCCCAGGCGCGCCGGTGTCACTGCGTTGGGAATAGGCGGCACAAACGCGCACGTTGTAATCGAGGAAGCCCCGCGCCCTGTCGAGTCGCGGCAGACGAGGCCCTATCAATTGTTGACGGTTTCCGCCAAGACCGAGAGCGCTGCCGACCGGGCCTTTACCAATCTCGCCGCTTACATTCCTGCACATCCCGAGCTAAGTCTGGCGGACGTTGCCTTCACCTGCCAGGTTGGCAGGCACGCGTTCCCGCATCGACGCGCATTGGTCGTCGACGACACCCGCGAGTCAATAACTTCTCTTGCAGGGGGAGAGCGTAAAGCTTTCGCCTCTGGACTCGCCGCGAAGGCTGCGCCCCCTGTCGTCTTCATGTTTTCTGGGCAAGGATCACAGTATGTCAACATGGGCCGCGAACTCTATGAGCATGAACCGGTCTTTCGTGAAACTCTCGATTTCTGCGCTCAACAACTCCAGCAGCCTCTCGGGCTCGACCTGCGCCAAGCGATCTATCCGTCGAAAGAAGACAAGGACGCTGCGGCCGAACGTCTGAATCAGACCTGGCTCACGCAGCCCGCTCTCTTTTCCATTGAGTACGCCCTTGCACGTTGGTGGATGTCGGCAGGCATCGAGCCCGAAGCAATGGTGGGTCATAGCATCGGTGAATACGTCGCCGCATGTCTCGCCGGAGTCTTCTCGCTCGAAGACGCTCTTGCAATCGCCGCCTTTCGTGGCCGGATCATGTACGACCTTCCGTCGGGCTCCATGCTTGCGGTTCCCCTCGCCGCCAGCGACCTTCATCTCAGCGGCAATCTTTCATTAGCCGCCATCAACAATCCAGGCCTCTGCGTGGTCTCCGGACCAACGCCTGAAATCGCGGCGCTGGAAGAGACTCTAGCAAAGCAATCCGTTTCTTGTCGCCGCCTGTTCACCTCGCATGCATTCCACTCTGCGATGATGGACCCCATCCTCGCCTCATTTGAAACGCGCCTAAAAAGCATTGAGTTAAAGCCTCCGAGTATCCCTTACCTTTCTAATGTGAGCGGAACCTGGATCAAGCCCGAAGAAGCCGCTGATCCAGGCTATTGGGCACGACACCTTCGCAAAACGGTACGCTTTTCTGAGTCTCTGACTGAACTTTTCTCTAAGCCAAATCGGATTCTTATCGAGGCCGGACCGGGCAATGCACTTACGTCGTTGGCCCGTCAGCAGCTCGGGGCTACGGCAAAGGCATTTCAGTCCCTACCGCATCCTCGCGAAACAATCACGGGACTTCGTTGCGCGCTGCAAACGCTAGGCCAGGCTTGGGTCTTGGGGGTAGATGTCAATTGGACGAAGCTGCATCCGTCCGGTTCCGCTTGTCGAGTCCCTTTGCCGACGTACCCCTTTGAGCATCGAAAGTTCTGGATCGCGGCGGATAAGCCGCAGCTCGCGGCGACGCTTTCCCCTGCGCCCATATCGCGCCCGGAAGACGCCAGAGACATGTCGTTCTATCGACGCATTTGGAGGCGTTCTCAGGTAACACCTGTACCAGCAAGCGCGGCTGGAGCTTGGATCGTTTTCAATGACTCACTTGGCCTGGGCGATCAAATCGTCGCTAAGCTTAAGAAAAACAATCAGGAAGTCATTCTGGTCGCTGCCGGCTCAAGTTATAAGCCATCTAAAAGAAATGGCTATACAGTTCGGCCCGGCGTGCGGGATGACTATGATGCCCTGATCGCCGATGTTACCAAGAGCGGATACTCGCCCAGCAAAATCCTCCACCTCTGGTCCGTAGAGGATTCAGAACCACTTCTCACAGATACTCTGGATCGCAGCTTCTATAGCCCTCTTTATCTTGCCCAGGCGCTAGCCGCGCAGGACTTGGAAGGCATTGATATTGCCCTGGTCTCCAACCGCTTGCAGCAAGTCTCCGAAGAGCCAGTCCGCAATCCAGCGCGCGCAGTGTTGCTCGGCCCGGCGCGAGTTATCCCGAAGGAGCTGCCTGGAATCACTTGCCGCAGCATCGATGTGGACTTAGAAAGCATCAGGGCCTCGGAATGTGCGGCCCAGATCGTCGCCGAGATGTCCTCCGTCCGCGAAAGTGTCACCGTTGCGTTTCGTGGTGGTGAGCGCTTTATTGAGACGCTTGATCCTTTCGATCTGTCCGCGGTTCCTGAACGCCGCCGTTTGCAGCCGAGAGGTGTGTACCTCATCACAGGCGGATTGGGCGGCATAGGATTGGTTGTTGCCGAGCATCTGGCGCGTGAATTCAACGCTCGGCTTGTTCTTGTCACTCGCACCGAACTGCCACCCGAAGCGAAATGGGAATCTTCTCTGAACGACTCCCATCAGACGGAAGCCACTAAGCGCAAGATTCAAAAGCTTATTGAGATTCGCTCCATCGCTGGTGGCCTTTTGGTTGCTCAAGCGGATGTTACGAATCTCGATCAAATGCGTGACGCCGTTGCCCTGGCTGGACAGCACTACGGCAAACTCGACGGTGTCTTCCATGCTGCGGGCATCCTCGATGACGGTCCTTTAATGCTGAAGTCCGCGGAAAGCGCAGCCCGCGTCCTGGATCCAAAGGTGCGCGGAACGTTGGTTCTGGAAGAGGCCCTCCGCGATGCGCCGCTCAGTTGTTTTGTCTTGTTCTCCTCGATTAGCTCCATCTTTCCGCCCGCCGGCCAGGTGGACTACGCGGCAGCCAACGCATTTCTCGACGCCTTCGCGTTGAGCCGCAAAGACCCTGTAACCGTCATTAACTGGGGCGCGTGGCGCGAGGTTGGGATGGGCGCGCGGTCTGCCTCTCCGCATCCTTTGCTGGAAGAAAAGTTACTGGCAACACCGCGGGAAATTGTGTACTCAAGCCAGTTTTCGCAACAGAAGCAGTGGTTGCTCTCTGAGCATCGATTGAAGACCGGCATGGCGCTTATTCCAGGAACTGGTTACTTGGAAATGGCTGCCGGAGCGTTCGCGCGCGGCACTTTCCATGGCGCAATCGAATTCCAGGATGTCTTCTTTCTCGCTCCGCTGACTTTCGACGCTTCCGAGTCCAGGGAGGTGCGAGTCCAGCTCAGGCGCGAACAGGAAGCCGGGCCGGAGAAAGGCGCTTTCCACTTCTCCATGTTTGCGCGTGCCGGCGAGTGGGTCGAGCATAGTACCGGCAACATCGCGCCCTGTCTGGCGAATCCGGCGACGCATGTTGATCGCGCCGCCATCGTAGCTCGGTGCCGGCAGCGTGAAATCGTCTTCGATGAACAGCACCGGACCAAGCAGGAGCGCTACTTCGAGTTTGGCCCACGCTGGCACTGTCTCAAGCGGCTCCACATTGGCAAGCAGGAAGGCTTGGCCGAGTTAGAGTTGGATGATAGATTCTCCGCGGATTGTGCCGCGTATCGCATGCACCCCGCACTGCTCGATCTGGCAACAGGGTGCTCACTTTACCTGACCGACGGCTACGAGTCATCCGACGACTTATACCTCCCGTTCTCTTATAAGAAGCTGTGTCTCCACCGCCCACTGCCCAGCAAGCTCTTCAGCCACATTCGCCCTCGCAAGGAGAATCTGCTTCACGGCGAGGTTGAAACCTTTGATATCACGCTCTTCGATGAGCAGGGTCAGGTGTTGGCGGAGATTGAAGGCTTCTCCATGCGCCGTGTCGCCGATCCCGCAAAGGCCCCGGAAGAGAATGCGTCAGCACACGATGCCGCTCTCTCACGCGGAGAGCAGCCCATTGAGGCCTTCGATCCTTCCGGTATACCGCCGCTTGAAGGCGCACGAGCTTTGACCCGCATTCTTCTGGCCAGGACTCCGCTCGCGGTAGTTGCCGTCTCCCAGCCTCTTGAAGAACTCAACGATCGCAATGTAACTCCATCGTCAGGTGCAACCAACTCTACTACTGCAAGCTCTGCGCCGACCGAGGGCATTGAGGCCACGCTTGCTGGCTTATGGCAGGACTTGCTCGGAGTGGACCAGGTAGGACTGGATGACGACTTTTTTGGTCTGGGAGGTCATTCCTTGGTCGGCGTCCGCCTTTTTGCCAAGATCAAGAAGACTTATCAGGTGGACCTCGACGTTGCCGTTCTCTTTGAGGCACGTACTGTGCGCCAGCTTGCGGGACTGATCCGTAAGGCACAACAACCCGCCGGTTTGCAATCGAAGGCATGGTCGGCCTTGGTTCCCATTCAGCCCAACGGTTCACGACGCCCCTTTTTCTGTGTCCATCACATCGGGGGTCAGGCCATTACTTATGAGCCATTGGCGAAAGCTCTGGGGCCCGACCAACCTTTGTACGCGTTCCAGTCTCCGCTGGTAACTCGGCTGGACTTTCCCGAAACTAGCATCAAGGAACTGGCGGCCATGTACATCAAGGAAATGCGAGCAATCTTCCCGGATGGTCCTTACATGCTGGGAGGGGCATCTTTCGGGGGATCTGTTGCCTTTGAGATGGCACAACAACTGGTTGCGCAAGGTGCGGAGCCTGGGTTAGTTGTCATGTTCGATGCCTCTGCTCCAGAAAGCGGAGAACGCGTAGATGCAAAAGATCAAGTACTCACCTTCTGGGAGAATATTCAAAAGCAGGGTGCACGCTATCTACTTCGGAAGGCCACGGAAACGAAGGAGCAGTGGGGCGTATGGCTGATGCGCCGCGTTCATGAGACGGCATACTATGGTTGCCGGCTCGCGGGCTGGGAACTCCCAGCGGCCGTTCGCTTTCATCAGGTGAAGAAGATACATTGGCAAGCCTTTGAACGGGCCACCTTCCAGCCTTATCCAGGGAAGATCGCGCTCATGCGGGCCATAGACCGCGGTGCGGAGAATCTTGGCAGGCACGAAGATCCGACTCTTGGCTGGGGAAGACTTGCGGGCGGCGGACTCGAGATTTACGACGTCGATGCTGGACACATTGGAATGCTTTCTGATCCCTATGTCGGAACCATAGCCGAGAAACTCAAGATGATTTTCCCGTCGTAAGTGCGGCGGTGTCTAATTATCTACGCAATCAGGGCGCCTCTGCACAAGTCCAAATGTGTCAGGGCACGACCGGGGTACCCAGGGACACCCCTGGGTCGCGTGCCGCAAATGATGCAAAATCAACGCGGGCTTTAGCGCCTGAGGGGATGTTTGTCGCCAGCAAGAACGTGTTCGGAGACTCCTTGGAATCCAACTGCCTGCGAGTGCGGGAACCACTCTTCTCCGCCAGTTGGCAGCTGTGTTGGCGCCGCCAGCAAAGGTCGCGCTTCCCACATTTCCAACTCCGGATCAGCCGCGCTCTCGGCCATGAGCGCAACGCGGTGCCCGGCGCGTTCCAGGAGACAAAACCGCCAGCGCCCAGGCTCGTCGTTCAAACACGGATCAAGTTCCAGGCGAATTCCCTCAGCCCCCCCAAACAGGAAATAAAACTTGTTTAACGGCAGCGAAAGTCCCATGCCCCGCGCCTTGATGTAGGCCTCCTTCAGCGTCCACAACGAGAGGCCGCGATCCAATTGTTCAGAACTGGGCAGGGCTTCAAGCTGGGCCAATTCCAGCGGCGAAAACGCCGTGGCGGCAACCTCGGCAATCTCTCTTACGCGCTCACGAGGCTCCACGTCCACACCCAGTTCACCCTCTTGGCCGATCAGGCAAACCACCAGGCCAGGTGAATTGGACAGATTGAAGCGCAGGCCGCACTCCGGGTCAGTTGCGGGCTTGCCGTAGGCATTCAAAGTGAAGCGCCAAGCGTGAGGGGGAATCGGATGGTAATGTGACAGAGCAGTACGGACCAGGGCTCGGGTCGTCAGATACTCGCGGCGCAGCCTGTCAAACTTGAACGCCTGCCAGCGGGCACGCTCGTCTTCGCTTAGCAGCAGCTCGCACGCATGCGCCGTCCTATCTGCCAAAACATCGTTCGGGTATGCGAACCAAAGGTGAAGCGCTTCTTTTTCCATATCCGTGTGATTCGGCCCTCGCTCAACGCCCTGGCCTGGCGGGCTTTGCAGGGGAGCCGCTCCCTGAAAGGCTATGTCGTCTGGGCGCATGTGTCCAACCTGCTTGTCGCTTTGATTCGTGAATGTGTGAATGCGGCGGTCGAATTGATATGCCTCGTCTTGCAAAAGCGCGCCCGGCCGCCCCTGCGCCCTCTCAGTGCCAAGGGGCTATAATTTCCCCTATGGCAGCGAGCGCGCACACGAATTTCCCCGAACTCGATCATGCTCAGAATACTCCGGACGACGCCCTTTCCGTTGCTTCTGCAACTGCGTCAAAGCTGCTCGCCCTTGAAAATCGTTTGCGACAGTTGGGAAGCTTGATGGTGGCTTATTCAGGCGGCGTGGACTCCGCATTTCTGGCCGCCGCGGCGCATCGTATCCTGGGCTCCCGCATGATTGCAGTATTAGCCGACTCGCCCAGCCTGGCCCGGCGCGACATGGAGCAGGCCAGCGCCTTTGCCCATGCGCAACAGATCCCGCTGCAGGTCGTGGCAACCGAAGAATTGGACCGGCCTGAATACCAGCGCAACGACGCCAATCGCTGCTTTCACTGCAAGGATGAACTTTTTGCAACCATGGAAGCGCTGGGCCCCAAGCTAGGCTTTACCCACATCGCCTACGGCATGAACGCCGACGACACGAAGGACTTTCGTCCCGGCCAGCGCGCCGCCGAGGAGCACGCTGTGTTGGCTCCCCTGGCGGAGGCGGGACTTACAAAAATCGAAATCCGCGCGCTTGCCAAGGCTGCCGGCTACCCGCTGTGGGACCGTCCCGCGGCCCCTTGCCTGGCTTCGCGCGTCGAGTACGGTCGCACCGTCACCCGCGAAGTCCTCGAACAGGTGGAGAGAGCCGAGGAGAGCCTGCGCCAGTTGGGCTTCCGCGAGCTGCGCGTACGCCATCACGGTGAGCTCGCTCGCGTTGAGATTGCTCGCGCTGAGCTGCCTCGCGCCCTGGCAATCGACATGCTCGACGCCATCTCCGCGGCCCTCAAACAGGCCGGCTTCCAGTATGGAACGCTGGACTGCGCCGGCTTTCGCTCCGGTTCCATGAACGCCCTTCTGCCCGCGGACGTCCTTGCCCGCCGTGGCGCATGAAGCATGATGGGTAGCCAACAGTTTAAAATCACAACGCGATGCGTATTGGATATCTAGAGTGTTTTTCCGGCATCAGCGGCGACATGCTGCTCGGCGCCCTCGTTGATGCGGGCGTTCCGTTTGCTTGTCTTGAGGAAGCAGCAACCGCGCTCAATGTCGGTGCGCGCCTGGAGATGCGCAAGGTCAGCCGCTGCGGGCTTGCTGCCACCAAGGTCGACGTTCTCACTCCTGACCAGCAGGCAATTGAACCGGCTCACACGCATCAAGAACATGCTCACGGGGAACATTCTCATCAAGCGCATTCCTCGTCTGCTCCTCATGAACACAGTGCCCACACCCACGCCGCTCATCGCCCCCTATCCACGATCCTTGAGATCATTCGCTCCGCCCCACTCTCCGCTGCTGTCAAAGAGCGCTCCATCCGCGCATTTCAACTGCTTGGCGAGGCCGAAGCCGCCATTCATTCCATCCCCATTGATAACGTGCATTTCCACGAAGTCGGAGCGGTAGACACCATCGTCGATATCGTCTGCTCGGCTGCCGGCGCGGAGTCTCTTGGCGTCGATCGTTGGCTCGCGTCGCCCCTCAACGTGGGCAGCGGAACCGTCGTCTGCCAGCACGGAACGCTCCCTGTGCCGGCTCCGGCCACGCTGGCCCTGCTTGCCGATGCGCCAGTCTACGCCGCTGGCGATCCCATGGAGCGGGTCACCCCCACCGGCGCGGCGGTCTTGCGCATGTTGAATGTGGACTACCAGCCGCTTCCCCCCATGCGCGTCGTCGCCTCGGGCTACGGAGCCGGCGGCCGTGAAACCCCCGGCCAGCCCAACCTCCTGCGTCTGCTCGTCGGCGAACAAGAGGCTGCACAGCCCATTGAATCCGAATCCATCGCGGTTATCGAGACCGTCATCGACGACTGCAACCCCCAGGTCCTCGCCTATGTCAGCGACCTCCTGCTCGACGCCGGCGCGTGGGATGTCTATCGCGCCTCGGTGCAGATGAAGAAGGGCCGCGCCGGCGTGCAGATCACCGTCCTCTGCCGTCCCAATCTCATGCCCCGCCTGCGCGACATTCTCTTTCGCGAAACCACAACCATCGGCCTCCGCTGGAGGCTGGAAAACAAGCTGGCCCTGGCGCGCGAATTTCTCAAGGTGCAAACCCCGCGCGGCGAAGTCCGCATCAAGATTGCCCGCTGGCCCAACGGCAAAGTCGCCAACGCATCGCCGGAGTATGAAGACTGCCGTTTGCTCGCCACGCTGCACTCCGTTCCCCTCAAGCAGGTGATCGCGGAAGCGATGCAGATTTACCTGGCATCGGCGAAAGGAGAGCACCTGTGAAACGAATTGTTCTGGCAGGTGCGGCACTGGCGCTTGCGATCGTCGCAGTACCGTCTGGAGCAGCCCCCGCGCCGCAATCCAAAATTGTACACGCGGAAGGCTGCGTGGAGCCGGGCGTCGAGGCCCGCTGTCTGATGGTCAAAGACCTCAAGAGCGGCGTTCTTTATAACGTGTTCATCAAGGACCCGAAGCCCAGCATTGGAGACGGAATCGAATTCACCGGTGTGCCCCACAACGGTCTGACTACCTGCATGCAAGGCATTGCCCTGGACGTAACCGATTGGGCGCGCAAGGACTCTTTGAAATGCAGCCAACTGGAGGCGCCCAAAAAATGAATCGCGCCAGCATCGAATCGTTGCTCAACGAAGTCCGCGAGGGCCGCACGCCTGTCAACGAAGCCCTCGACCGCCTCCGCGATCTTCCTTTCGAAGATCTCGGTTTCGCCAAGATCGATCATCACCGCGCCCTCCGCACCGGTATGCCCGAGGTCATCTTTGCCGCCGGCAAAACCGCCGCCCAGGTAGCAACCATCTTCGCCCGCATGGCCCAGGCCGGAGGCAACGTCCTCGCCACTCGCGCTACTCGTGAAATGTTCGATGCGGTCCTCGCAGTCGAACCCCGCGCCGAGTTCCACGAAACCGCTCGCGCCATCACCCTCACTCAGGCGGCCGCCATTCCCGGCAAGGGAACCATCGCTGTAGTCTGCGCCGGCACCAGCGATCTGTCCGTTGCCGAAGAAGCCGTGGTCACCGTCCGCCTCATGGGCAACACTGTCGAACTCATCGCCGACGTAGGCGTGGCCGGCATTCACCGCCTGCTTGCGCAAAAGCATGGCCTTCAATCCGCCCGCGTGCTCATTGTCTGCGCCGGCATGGAAGGCGCACTACCCACGGTCGTCGGCGGACTGGTGAATGCCCCGGTCCTCGCCGTTCCCACCAGCGTCGGGTACGGCGCATCCTTTGGCGGAGTGGCCGCCCTGCTCGGCATGTTGAACACCTGCTCGCCGAATGTTTCCGTCGTCAACATCGACAACGGCTTCGGCGCCGCCTGCATCGCCTCCCTCATCAACCACCTCTGATTGCCCGCTTCGCCGCCCGGCCCAGACAAACTCCAGGGCCTGTTCACACTACTGCGCCAGTTGTATCACCAGATCGTCCGCCAGCGTGAAACGCACAATCGACTCCGCCGGTATGTCCAGGTCCCGGTTGCCGGTCAATCCCGCCACAGCCGTTCCAACCCCACCGCCCACCATGCCGCCCACCACCAGCCCCACGCCCCCGGTGGCCACGCCGCCCACCACCATTCCCACCGCCGTCCCTCCGGTAACCAGTGCCGACGAACGTCTGCCCTTGCCCCTCTTGCTTTCCGCCAGGTCCCGCGTCGTTACCTGATACTGCTGCCCATTCAGTGTCACCGAGGTCAGCCGCAGTTCCAGAAGCGATCTGCCTTTGAAGTGTCCCCGCCGATGCGACACATCCACCACACCACCCACCAGCGCGCCCTTCGGCACCAGGGCACTGTTGTCGTTGGCCAAAACAGGCTCCACAATCTCGCCCGTAAACGTGTCCCCCGCGCGGCTGGATTTTACGCTGATGCGTTGATCGATCCGGATCGTCAGCGGCGTGCCCGCCTGGATACTCACGTCGACCGGCGGCGGAGGCGCCGCCACGGAAACCGTCGGTCCCGAGGCTGCGGGAACCGGCGCTCCAGCCGCTGGTGGAGTCGCCGTTGTCGTGATCGCCTCGTTCGTCTGCCCCTGCGCCGGCGGCTGCACCACCGTCGTCGTCGTGATCCCATTCTTGTCTACAGAAACCACTTGCTGCGCCTGACCCGTTTTAGCCGCCTGTGTCTTGGCCTGGTTCAGCGCCTGTTCCTGCTTTGAAGCGCATCCCGAAACGATGCCCGCCACCAGCACCAGCGCCAGAATCCGTCCGGTGCCCACGGAAAAGCTTGATTCGAACATGGTTGATCCTCTTTGGCTGTGCTTTGATGCCGGCACAGACTCACCTCTAAGCTCAACTCAACGGCCAGGGAATTCTGTATCAACTTGCACACAGTAGGATGCGCACCTGTCGGCGACGCTCTCTGAACGGAGGGCCTCATGGCACGCCGTACACATCTCCCGCGACCTCCGCCACGAAATAGGATGTGAATGCTTGTGGGAGCAGGGCTTGGAGACAAGAATCAGCCCCAATCCCCCAATCCGTGATGCAGGTCACCGCCTCACCCTTGCCCGACCGTCAATCATTCTCCATGTACGGTTTGCGCCCGCGCGCGGCGTGTGGAGGAGTGTCTTGGTCCGGTCCAGGCTGCCACTATTACGCAGAATCTCGCAAATCTTCTTTCTGCTGCTGTTTCTTGCGCTGCTGATTTTCACCTCTCTGCGCCCCGTCCCCGGCGCCACGAGCGACATTCACTTGCTTGCCCCGGTGCGTCTGTTTTTCGAGCTCGACCCGCTGGTCGCCGTCACCAACGCCCTCGCCAGTCACGCCCTCTATCGCGGCCTGCTGTGGAGCCTGATCATTCTGCTGCCCACTCTCTTTCTGGGCCGCTTCTTCTGCGGCTGGATCTGCCCCATGGGCACGCTGCAGCACTTCGTCGGCAATCTGCCCTCCGAGGCCAAACGCGGCAAGCAGCGCATCGATTCCAACCGCTACAAACGCTGGCAAACCGGCAAATACGTCGTCCTCATCGCAGGACTCGTCGCCGCCTGCTTCGGTTCCGCGGCCATCGGCTGGCTTGACCCGTTCAGCCTGCTGGTCCGTTCTTTCGGCCTCTCGCTTTTGCCCGCCTTCAACTTCGCCGTGCGTGCGGTTCTCTCGCCCCTCGAGCACAGCCACGTCGCCGCCATCAAGGCTACCGGCGAAATCCTCCATTCGATTCTCCTGTTTTTCGTGCTCGACTTCCGCCAGCCGCACTTTGCCCAAGGCCTGATCCTCGGAGTCCTCTTCCTGGCCATTCTCGTCGCCAGCCTGCGCATCACCCGCCTTTGGTGCCGCGCCATCTGCCCTCTCGGCGCTTTGCTCGGCGCAGTCTCCCGCTGGTCGGTCTTGGGACTGCACAAGGACCCGGCCGCATGTGACAAGTGCAACCGCTGCCTGCTTAGTTGCCAGGGCGGAGACGATCCCATCGGCGGCTTTCCCTGGCGAAAATCCGAGTGCCTCATGTGCATGAACTGCATAGGCAGTTGCCCTCATGACAGCCTCCAATTCCGCTTCTTCCGCAATGAAAAGGAAGTCGCATCGCCCGACCTGGGCCGGCGCCGTACCATCGCCGGCCTCGCCGCCGGTGCGGCAGTGGTTCCGCTCTTTCGTGCCAACACGGGCCTCGGCAAAAGCCGCAATGAACGCCTTCTCCGCCCGCCCGGCGCGCTCGATGAGGAAGATTTCCTCTCCCGCTGCATCCGCTGCGGCGAGTGCATGAAGGTCTGCCCCAACACCGCGCTCCATCCCACGCTCGACCAGGCCGGCCTCGAAGGCCTCTGGACACCCACCTTGGTTCCGCGCATCGGTTATTGCGAGCCCAGTTGCGTGCTCTGCTCTGAGGTCTGCCCCACCGGCGCAATCTGGCAGATCACCCCCAAGGAAAAAGGCTGGGTGGAAGGTCTTGGTACGCAAAGCCAGCCCGTCCGCCTCGGCACCGCATTTTACGACCGTGGCCGCTGTCTCCCCTGGGCCATGGCCACCGACTGCATCGTCTGCGAGGAGTGGTGTCCCGTCTCGCCCAAGGCCATTTATGTCCAGGAAGCCCAGGTCATCGACGCGGCCGGCAACGCCAAAACCCTCAAGCAGCCGCGCGTCGATCCCAGCCGCTGCGTAGGCTGCGGCGCCTGCGAGTTCGCCTGCCCGCTCCAGGAGCACCCCGCCGTCTACGTCACCAGCATCGGCGAAAGCCGCTCCCCCAGCAGCCAGATTCTGCTCAACAGGAAGTAAAGGAGACCACCCCGTGAAGTTCCAAACCAATAGATGGATGTTGCCGATATGGTTCTCGATTTTCGCAGTTTTTATGGGCGCGACGGTGGCCATTTTGACCACCACAGGCTGCAAGAAAAAAGCAGCCGATCCGATGCCCGCATCGGGCGCTGTCGCCGGCTGGGAAAAGACCGCCGACACCCGCGTCTTTGACGCCAAGAACCTCTACCAGTACATTGACGGCGACGCCGAGCAGTACATCTCCGCCGGCGTAGTCACTACCTCAACGGCCGACTACAAGTACAAGGGCCAGTTGGAAGCGACTGCCGACGTGTACACCATGGGCGATGCCGCGGGCGCGCGCAAAATTCTCGAAACCGGACAGACCAAGGACGCCAAAGCCGTCCAACTCGGCGATGCCGGAGTCGCCTACGCGCAGAGCGTGATCTTCCGCAAGGGCCCCTATCTGGTCCGCATCGTGGCCTTTGATTCCACACCCGAAACGCCGCAGGCTCTGCTGGCCCTGGCGCACGGTATTGAAGCGAAACTGTAGACCTTTTGACTTGAACCTTGGTGCTGATTGAAACGTGGGAAGCAAAATCGAATTGTGAGGTCGTCATGAATAGCCGCCGCGAATTTATCAAGACCACCGCCACCGGAGCCCTGATCCTTGGCTCGCAGACCAGCCTTGGGCTGGCTGCCATTCTCGACCAGAAAGCCCAGCACGCCGAAGCCGCCAAGTCCAAAGTCGTCGTCGCCCGCGATCCGGCTCTCCACGGCCCAGCCGGCCAACTCGACGACAAGCGCGTCATCGATCTCCTCGACAGGGCTATCGCCGCATACACCGGGCGCGACCACCCCGTCGAAGCCTGGAAGCGCATCGTCCCAATTGGCAAAGTCATCGGCCTCAAGACCAACGGCCTCGGCGGCAAGGGGATATCCACCCACCTGGCCCTGGTGCTGGCCATCGCGGAGCGCCTTCAGCAGGCCGGCGTCAAACCCGGAGAAATTCTTGTCTGGGATCGCAATGCCCGCGATCTTGAGGCGTGCGGCCTCACCATCAATACTGACCCCAGCCGCATCCGCTGTTTCGGCTCCGACGTGTCCGGCTTCGAGGACCAGCCCATCTCCTGGGGCTCGGCCAGCGTCAAATTCTCCAAGATCCTCACCCGCGAATGCGATATGGTCATCGGCCTTCCTATCCTCAAGGACCACAATCTGTCCGGCGTCACCTTCTCGATGAAGAACATGTACGGCGTCGTCCAGCGCCCGTTTGAACTCCATGCTGGAGGCTGCAATCCAGGCGTCGCCGACCTCAATCGCATTCCCGTCGTGCGCGACAAGGTCCGTTTCACCATTGGCGACGCCATGTCTTCCGTCTATGAAGGCGGTCCCGGCTTTCACCCTGAACATCTCTGGCAGCCCAACGCACTCATCGTCGGCGAAGATCGCGTCGCCGTCGATCACACCGCGTGGCAGATCATTGAGCGCAAGCGTGCCGAAGTGGGTGTGCCGACGCTGGAGGCCGCGGGCCGCTCACCGCTCTACATCGCCACCGCTGCCGACGCCGAACACAACCTGGGATTCAACGATCCAAAGCGCATCAACCTGATGGAGGTTTAGTGTCAGGGCACGACTTTAGTCGTGCCGTAATCGCAGCAGAATCAACGTGGGCTTTAGCCCCTGACGGAACGCTTCCTAAATGACAGACCTATATTCCTGCAGCAGAGGAGGATGACCATGGCCGGGGAAACCAATCAAACACCGGAACAGCCGCATAGCCTCACCCGACGCGAGGCTATGCTGCAACTGCTCCGCGTCGGTGGCGTAGCCGCAGGCGCGGCAGGCGCAGCCGTCTGGCTCAGCGAGCACAGCTTCCGCCCCGTCCCAGCCCAGGCAGAACAAGCCCGCCGGGACCATCGCACTGCTTCCGATCCTCAACTCCCACGCCTCACCGTTGTGCAGGGCGGGGAACCGCGCGCCCTCGTCCAGCGTGCGCTTGAAGACCTGGGCGGCATCCGCCGTTTCGTCAGCCGCCAGGATGTCGTCGTCCTCAAGCCCAACATCGCTTGGGACCGCACACCGGAGCAGGCCGCCAACACCAACCCCGAAGTCGTCGCCGAGGTCGTTCGCCAGTGTTGGCAGGCCGGCGCCAAGCGCGTCATTGTGACGGATGTGAGCTGCAACGAGCCCCGCCGCTGCTTTCAGCGCTCCGGCATTCAGGCCGCCGCCCGCGCCGAGGGCGCTGAAGTCATTCTTCCCGACCCCGAGCTTTACCGCGAGGTCGATCTCGGCGGCGTGGTCCTCAAAAGCTGGCCCGTCTTCACGCCCTTCCTTGAAGCAGACAAGATCTTCAACCTGCCCATCGCCAAGCATCACGGCCTCGTTGGCGTCACCCTCGGCATGAAGAACTGGTACGGCATCCTCGGCGGCCAGCGCAACCGCCTCCACCAGCAGATTCATCAGAGCCTTGTTGACCTGGCCAACTTCATGCTGCCCACCGTGACCCTCCTCGACGGCTATCGAATCCTGATCCGCAACGGCCCCACCGGCGGCAACCTTGAAGACGTCGTCCTCAAGAAGACCATGGTCGCCGGAACCGATCCCGTCGCCCTCGACGCTTGGGCAGCCAAAGCCTGGTGGAACCTCGACCCCGAGCACCTGCCCTACCTCCAGATGGCCGCCGCCCGCGGCCTCGGCACGGTAGACTTCGACACCCTGCCGGTAAAGTTCAGCCAACTTGGATAGAAGCTCACTCTAAGAATCTGTCCAGAAACTGTCATTCTCAAGGCTGTTTTGAAAGGGTGCAGCCTCTTTTGCTCCCGAGGGATGCTCTTTTTGTCCCATGTTCGACATCGCTCCAGAGTTTCTGGACAGTTTCCAAGGCTGCAATCGCGTCTCTTCCAATTTGCGAAAGGTAGTGTTTGAGTTGGTTCGCCCAACGGAGTAATGCATCCCTCTGCATTTATGCTGGTCTTTGAACGGCCCAAAGGTGGACCGCATTGACCCAATCTCGCAGAAGCTTCCTGAAAGCGGGCGCTGCACTTGCTGCCGCCTCCCTCGCTCGCCCGCGGAATGCATTCGCGGCCGTCGCCGCTGCCGCCGCAAGCCCATCGGTGCTCGACCAGTTTGCCTATGGCGATGTCGAATTGCTCGATGGCCCTCTTCGCCAGCAGTTTCAGGCCAACCATGCCTTCTATCTTGCCCTCGACGAAGATAGCCTCCTCAAGCCCTTTCGTCAGCGCGCCGGCCTCCCCGCTCCCGGCGAAGATATGGGCGGATGGTACGACTGGTCATCCGATTTCACCCTGCAAAACATGCACGGTTTCTGCCCCGGCCATAGCTTTGGTCAGTATCTCTCCGGGTTAGCCCGCAACTATGCCGCCACCGGCTCCAAACCAACCCAGGACAAGGTGCAGAGGCTGGTGCGCGGCTATGCGGCTGCCGTTTCGCCTAACTTCTACGAGGGCAATCGCTTTCCCGCCTACATCTATGACAAGGTCTCCATAGGATTGCTCGACGCCCACGAGTTCGCCGGCGACCCAACCGCTCTTCACGCCTTGGATGCCACCCTCGCCGCCGCCCTTCCGTATCTGCCGGCGACAGCTCTTTCCCGTGAGCAGCAGTATGCCCGTCCGCATACCGATGAGTCCTTCTGCTGGGATGAGCCTTATACGCTGCCGGAGAATCTATTCCTTGCGTACAAGCGTGGCGCTGGCGACCGCTATCGCGATCTGGCAAAGCGCTTCCTCGCTGACGACTGGTACTTCGACCCACTGGCCGCTGGTCAAAACGTGCTGCCTGGAAAGCACGCCTACAGCCACGTGAATGCACTGAGCAGCGCCATGCAGGCTTATCTGGTCAACGGAAGCGAGAAGCATCTGCGCGCCGCCCGCAACGGCTTTGAGGCTCTCCGCACCACGCAAAGCTTTGCCACCGGAGGCTGGGGTCCGGATGAGCGGTTTCGGGAAGTGGGAAGCGGTGGCCTCGGCGACAGCCTGTCCAAGTCCCATTCCAGTTTTGAGACTCCCTGCGGCGCATATGCCCACTTCAAGATCGCCCGCTATCTGCTTCGTGCAACAAAGGACAGCCGCTACGGCGATAGCATGGAAAAGGTTCTCTATAACACCATCCTCGGCGCCAAGCCAATCCAGAAGAGCGGCTACGGGTTTTATTACTCCGACTATAGCAACGATGCCTTCAAGTTCTATCACTTGAATAAGTGGACCTGCTGCACGGGAACCTTTGCGCAGATTACCGCGGACTATGGAATTAGTGCGTACTTTCGCGATTCTGAGGGCGTGTACGTCAACCTTTATGTCCCATCGCGGGCAACATGGACGGACGGCAAGGAACGCATCTCACTGAGCCAGCGGACGAGCTATCCGCACGATCCCAGGATCGAAATCACGATCTCAGTCAAAAAGCCCACAAAATTCCCGGTTTACCTGCGCATCCCCGCCTGGTCAGGTCCCAAGACCAGGGTTCGAATCAGCGGGATCAAGGCTGTGATGGAGAACGAGTCCGCCGCTTGCACATGCCCGCCACCGGGAGAGTTTCTCCGCCTCAACCAGACATGGAAGGACGGGGATCGCATTCAGATTGAGATAGATATGCCCACTGCACTGGAGGCCGTCGACCCCGAGCACCCCAATTTGATGGCGCCGGTTCATGGGCCGCTGGCGCTGTTTTCTGTGGGAGACATCCCCGCGAAGATCGGGCATAAGGAGATCCTCGGCGCCAAACAGGTCGCCGCCGGTTCACCCGACTGGAAGGTGAAGACCGACAAGGGCGATCTGACCCTGCGGCCCTTCGCCGCCATCAAGGATGAGGGCTATCGGCTCTATCTGAACGTCGAGCCCGAACCGCCGGCCCCTAGTTAATTTCCAGCTATGGGCGGTCGTAGAAGCGGAAGAAAAGGGACGGCTTTGCAACCGGCTCGGCGCGGGCGACAAGCTGCTGCGCCTGGCTGTCGCTCAGCGGCGTGAACTCCCTTGCAAGGTGCACATTCTCCTCGAGTTGCGCGATGGTGTCGCAGCCGATGATGACGGTGCTCACGGGGCGTGAAAGCGTGTAGTACATTGCCTCCTTCATGGTGAGCGTGCCGGACCGATCTGTCTGGATCGTCATGCCTTCCCACGAGTGCTTCTGCTCCTCGATCGGCGGCGGGGTCCAGGTGGAGAGAAGGCGGCTGCGGCCGGGAATCTTCATGCCGATAATGCCCATCTGGCGCTCGACTGCCAGCGGCAGCAAGCCTTCATTGAAGCTGAAGTGGTGGGGGTCGGCGGCGTTCATGGCCATCAGGACGGTGTCGAAGGGATAGCGGCGGATGCCTTCCATCAGAGCGTCGGGGCGGTAGTGGCCGGTCAGGCCCAGGTAGCGCACCACCTTTTGCTGCTGCATCTCGACGAGGGCTTCCATTGCGCCGCCCTTGGCGAAGACCGCGTTCACATCGGTCATGGTGCCGATGTCGTGCAGTTGCCACAGGTCCACATGGTCTGTTTGCAGCAGTTGGAGCGACTTCTCGATCATGCGCATGGAGTCGTCGCGGGTGCGCTCCCTGGTCTTGGTGGCCAGGAATGCCTCATTGCGACGGTGGGCCATGACCTTGCCTACGTACTGCTCGCTCCAGCGCTCGGGACCGCCGTAGATCGACGAGGTGTCAATGTAGTTCACGCCCAGGTCGAGGGCGCGCTCGATGAGCGGGACGGCGGCGTCGAAGTTGTTGGCGTGCTCCAGCGCGGCCTGACCGCCGAGGGAGAAGATGCCGACTTTGTAGCCGGTTTTGCCCAGGTTGCGGGTGGGCATCGCTGTTGGCGTTACAGGGTTCGAGGGCAGGCCGGGCATGGTCTTCGGCGCTTCAGCTGCGAGCGCGGATGGGGCAAGCAGGGCTGCAGTGACGGCTCCGCCGGCTTTGAGGAATTCGCGGCGGCCGTGCTTGCCGGTGGTGGAATGCATTTCGCTCACTTGAACCTCCTGTTTCCACTTCCCATAATACCTCAACTGAGAATTACAAAAAACCGGCTCGCTCCATGTGGAGAGAGCCGGTTGACGCACTGCCCGTGCGCCGGAATTGGATTGCCCTGGCGCGGACCAGCGTTACTCGTGCGCGCCGTGTTTCTTTAGGATTGCTTCCGCGGTGTCCTCGTCTTTGGAGATCGCATAGGTCAGCGCCCTGCTCGGGGTCTGATCTAGGGCGTTCACATCCGCTCCTTTGTCCACCAGCGGCTCCACCAGGCTTTCGAACCGCATTTGCACCGCGCAGATCAAAGGCGTGTCCTTGTAAGCATCGGTCAGGTTAGGATTTGCGCCATGGTCCAGGAGGAACTTGACGTCGTCCAACTGGTCGCGCATCACTGCCCAAAACAGCGGGGTAGCGCCGCTGGATCCCTGGACATTCACGTCGGCGCCGTGAGCGATCAGGAGCTGGATCATCTTGTTGTGATCGGTGGCAAACTCGGCCAGCCCGAGCGGTGTATACCCAGTGCCTTTTACTTCTTGTTGGGTCCTGCCCTGGGTGCTCAACTGGTTTGAATAATTGGCCGCCTGAGAAGATAGAAGGATCACAGGATCCTGATGATCCTGGGTCTGAAACTCCTGGTTCAGATCGTTGGGAAGGAAGGGCGGGTAGTTGTTCTTCGCATTCACGTCGGCGCCCGCGGAGATCAAAAACGAGGCAACGGCATACTGGCCATGAAGCGCGGCCTGGTGCAGCGCGGTATCGCCGTTGTTGTCCTGGGCGGAGATCGCCTTGGGATCGGCCGCAAGTATGGCCTTCACTTTCTTCAGGTCGCCTTTGCGCGCCGCCTCGTGTATGGGGTCGCTGAAGGCGGTGGCGGCGCAAAGCACGGCGAGGGCGACAATCATGGCAGGGCGGGCAGCGCGCAGTTGCAAGCGTTTACAAATTTTCAGACGGAAATACATGGTTCCTCCAAGTGCAGTGTTTCCAACTCCCCATAATACCTCAACTGGGAACTTTTTAACTGGCCAACCAGCTTCCCGGTCAGCCTCTAAGGATTGCAGGAGGAGTCTTTATGCTTTGTGCTCGTCAAGCCTTCCACAACACGTGAAAGGCTTGACGAATTGGTTCCCTGTCTGTGCAGGTCCGCTGA
>Ga0224555_1001029_pt1 | contig 41172 bp, 31 predicted proteins | sample 714S23034metaG_FD_180687 | JGI IMG/M metagenome (GOLD analysis project Ga0224555, IMG submission 180687) | Peat soil microbial communities from Stordalen Mire, Sweden - 717 S2 30-34 | ecosystem: Environmental > Terrestrial > Soil > Wetlands > Peat | place: Sweden: Norrbotten County, Stordalen... | reverse complement strand
TGAGGTTGACCAGCCCGTTTTTCTGCGTGCTCTGTTCCATGAATTCCGTTCAAGAAATCAAATGCTCGGCCAATCATTAACCCGAACCCGAAAGGTCGTCGCGTCACGCATTTCAACCTGGTCCGGCGGCTTAGCTTAGTTCGCGCTCTTCAAACGACAGGACAGCGATCGACAGGGCCGCCCCGACGTAGCCGGCAACGTAAGCGAGTGCTTTCCCGACGTAACCCCATTGGAGGGTGCCTTTGTCCGTCTCCACCGCGTCCGCGATCCAGAAAAGCTGCCAATTTGGCGTGACGGTGTAAAGCACGGACCCCCACCAGGAGCCCCCCATGCCCGCCTGCGCCAGCCGCGCCCGGTCCGCAGGGGTGATCGTTTCCCGTTCGGCGATTTCCAGGGTCCCGCTGTGGTCGCGATCGTACGCCGCGATGATTTCTTTGAGCAGGGCCTTCTGGCTGTCCGACCAGCGCGAACCGTCGGCTTCCGCCTTCAAATCATATTTCCAAACCGGCTCCGCCCGCCGGCCGAACAGATAGTCCGACATCAGGCCCATCAAAAAGAAGGCCGAGCAAATGGCCAGGGTGGGAATCATGTCGAGCCGGGTGGAGCAGGCCAACGCCAGCGCGGCGAAGATCCAAAGGGCGAACAGGACCAGGACACCCGCCGGAACCATCCTCCATTCCACCACAGCCAGTTCGTTCACGCTTTGCATCTGCCGGGTGAAATGGAAAATCAAGAACGCCGCAACGGTGACCATGACGACCAGCGCCAGGAAGGCATCGCTCACGAAGGGTCTGCGCAGGAAAAAGTTGCTGAATCCGGCGACCGCGTAGGCCGCGACCAGCCCCCCCGCAAAGATGCCCAACGCAGCCATGTCCACCCCGCCGTAGGCGTCAAAGGTCATGCGGCTGGCAACCAGGGCCGCAACCAGATTCACATACGTCATCAGCGTCAGGGCCAGCATCAGGCCGGCGTATTTGGCCAGGAGAAACTGCGCGCGGCCCACGGGTTTGGAGAGCACGGCCAGCGCCGTGCCTGTGCGTATCTCGCGCGCCAATGAAGCGGAAGCACTTAACACCGCCCCGAACAACCCCGACAGCAGCATCACCGCCAGCACGCTGTTCTTCACCAGCTTGGGCTCGTCGCCGAACGCAAAATAATACGGCGTCGCCAGAAAAATTTCGAATGCGGCGGAACAGGTCGTCAGCAGCAGAAACACCGGCTGTCGCAGCAGTTCCATGAACGCATTGGCCGCGATGGTAATGAACTGTCTCATCTACTCGGTCAAAGTGAACAGGTTACGAAACATGCGGCTGAATGCAAACGGTTATTCCGAGCGCAGGAAGAACGCCATCCGGCTGTCGCCGTGCCTCAACGATTTGCTCTCCCTCCAGGCTTCCGGGATGCTCAACGTGTCACGCTTGGTGTGACCGAGCACCAGCAAACCGCCGGGGGCAACCAGACGCGGAAGCTGCTCATCGTCCAGCACTAGTTGAGCGAGCGAAGTCGAGCGGCACCCGATATTCTTCTCGCCGTAGGGGGGATCGGCGAGAATCAGATCGAATTGGGATCGTGCCGCCGCGAGCTGCGCCACCGCCGCGAATACATCCTGCACCCGGACCTGCAGGTGGTCGGCGGAAAACCCGGCGGCCTGCAGGTTCCGCCGGAGCACCTCCGCGTGGCGGCTGGACTTTTCCACGCACACGGCCGAGGCGGCTCCGCGGCTGAGGCACTCGAGGCTCAGCGCCCCTGTGCCGGCGAACAATTCCAGCACCCGCGCGCCTGCCACCCTGGGTCCGAGGCTGTTGAACACAGCCTGCTTTACCAGGTCGGGCGTGGGACGCACGCCCAGGCCTTTGGGCGCCGCCAGAATCCGGCGCGCGACTGTGCCACCCGTGATACGCATGCGGGTATTGATACACATCCGAGCCGAATTGATCAAAGTTTTGGTATGAATAGGATCAAATCCGGATTGCCAGCGCCGCGGGTTTGCGTGAAATTGCGGTAACGAGTGTTATGCCGGACGCGCCACAATTCCTGAAGGGCCTCTTGCTGCTGGACAGCGGCCAGTTGCACGGCTCCTTTTTTCAACGGACGGTCGTCCTCGTCTGCCAGCACGACCCCGAGGGCGCCCTCGGCCTCGTCCTCAACCGCGCCACCGGCAGTAAAGTCGGGGAAATGATCGTTGCCGACCTGCCCGCCGCGCTCAAGGAATGTCCGCTTTACCTGGGTGGACCCGTGCAACCGACAGCGCTGAGTTTTCTCCACACCGATTCCTTCCTTCCCGACGCCAACGTGATGCCGAACCTGAGCCTGGGCCATTCGCTGGATGCCTTGACGGAGATCGGCGAATCGTTCTCCTCGGTCCGCAAGGTGAAGATGTTCGCGGGTTATGCGGGTTGGAGTCCCGGACAATTGGAGGATGAAATGCAGCGCGAAGCCTGGCTCACCCATCCTGCCACGACCGAGTGGGTGTTCGACACCGACCCGGACCAGCTCTGGCGCGGGATCCTCCGGCAAAAGGGCTGGAAGTACAAACTGCTGGCCGAGATGCCCGAGGATTTGTCGGCCAATTGACCGGGTGTCTGTCGGCGCCCGGGCCGGGCTCCGGCGGCATCACCGCTTGCGTCGGGCGGGGCCAAAATAATATCCGCCATGGATGCGGACGCCCCGGACACGGCGATCGAAGCCCTTTGGCTGGCCGGGTTTCTCCTCCTCGAACAGGGCCGTGTAGCGGTACTCGAAATTCTCCAGTTTCACGCGTTTGATTTTCTGGCTGATGAAACGCTCGATGGCCGCGACGTGCCCGGAATCCTCGGCGGCCATCAAGGTCAGGGCGTCGCCGCTGGCCTCGGCGCGGCCGGTGCGGCCGATGCGGTGGATGTAATCCTCCGGATGCTGCGGCACATCGTAATTCACCACGTGGCTGACATCCGCGATGTCGAGGCCGCGCGAAGCGATGTCCGTCGCCACCAACACCTCGTAGCGCCCCTCGCGGAAGCCCAGCAGGGCCTGTTCCCGCTCGCGCTGGGTGCGGTTGGAATGGAGCACTGCCACGGCGTGATTGTTCCGCTTCAGCAGGCCCGCGATGCGGTCGGCCCCGTGCTTCGTCCGGCAGAAGACGATGACGGAGTCGTAATTGACCCCGTTGAGCAGGGCGAGGAGCAAATCGGCCTTCTGGACGTCGGCCACGGGATAGATCACGTGCTTGACCGTTTCCGCGGGCGTGCGGCGCGCGCCGATTTCGACCGCCTGGGGCTGGCGCATCGCCCACTGGATCAGCGTCTCAATCTCGGGCGGGATGGTGGCGGAGAACAGGAGCGTTTGCCGCTCGCGCGGGCAGCGCTCGAGGATGCGGCGCACATCGGGCAGAAACCCCATGTCGAGCATTCGATCTGCTTCGTCCAGAACGAGATGCCTGACCTGGTCGAGATGGCAGGTGTTGCGCTCGAGATGGTCGAGCAAACGGCCCGGTGTGGCCACGATGATGTCCGTCCCGCGCTTGAGGGCATCCATCTGCTTGCCGTAACCCACGCCGCCAAAAACCACCGCGGTCCGCAAATCCGTGAAGCGCGCCAGATCGCGGATCGCGACTTCCACCTGCGCGGCCAGCTCGCGCGTCGGTTCCAGAACCAGAAAGCGGGTCCGCGGCTCGTGGTGGGCGAGGCGGGTGATGAGGGGGAGCGCAAAGGCGGCGGTTTTTCCGGTGCCGGTCTGCGCGCTGCCGATGACGTCCCGCCCGGCGAGAATCAGCGGGATGGCCCGGAGCTGAATGGGCGTGGGATCGACATAACCCATCGCTTTCACAGCTTCGAGCACGGGTGCCGACAAGCCCAGTTTTTGAAATGGCATGGCCTATTCTGCGACGGAAACGCCCGAATGTCGATGAATTCTTCCGGGCCCGACAGGGCGGCACGGGATTGAACTCGCCTCGCCGCGACCGCTCACGGTAGTCTGCGGCTGGAACTTTGCCGCAATTCGACCCCGCGCCATGCAACACTTTCGCCGCAACGACCGCCTCGATTCCTCAGAACCACGCACCGGCTTGGCGCGCGCCCTCTCCAAACTCGGACTCTGCTCCCGAAGTCAGGGACGGATCTGGATCCAGGCCGGACGCGTCCGCGTCAATGGCGGCATCGTCCGCCACCCTGAGAAGCGCGTCTCCACCGGGCGGGACCGGATCGAGGTGGACGGGCAGGGGGTGCGCGCCAAGGCAAAAGTCTATCTCATGCTCAACAAACCCCGCGGCCTGGTGACAACCGCGTCCGACGAGCATGGGCGCGCAACGGTGTTCGCCTGTCTGAACCCGGCGCCGGCCTCCGGCCGTCAATCCCGCGAAGAAAGTCCTCCGGGCAGGGCGCCGGAGGCGCGAGCCGCCTTGCCTCGCGTCTTTCCGGTCGGCCGGCTCGATAAAGCCAGCGAGGGCCTGCTGCTGTTCACGAATGACACCGCGTGGGCAGCGCAAATCACCGATTCGGAGAGTCTCCTGGAAAAGACCTATCACGTCCGGGTGGATTGCGTGGCGGACGAAGCGCTCGCCCGGCGTCTCGAACGCGGCGTTTCCGCCGCCGGCGAATTCCTCTCGGCAAAACGCGCCGCCGTGCTGCGCCACGGCGAGAAGAATTCGTGGCTGGAAATCATTCTCGACGAGGGCAGGAACCGTCACATTCGCCGTCTCCTCGAAGCGTTGGGTGTCCGCGTGCTTCGTCTCATCCGCGTGGCGATCGGGCCCTTGCAACTCGGCACGCTGGCCAAGGGGGCCTTTCGACCTCTGGCGAAACCCGAAGCGAGAGCACTGGCCACAACGGGGCGACCGCCGGACAACGGAAGCCCTGAAACGGCGGATGGTCGGAAGCCCATATAAGCGGACAAGGTGTTTTAAAAACGTGTCAGTCCCGAAAACGAAAACGTGTCAGTCCCGGAAAACGAAAACGTGTCAGTCCCGACAATTTGTAGTTTTTCATTCAAAAACGTGTCAGTCCCGACAATTTGTAGTTTTTCATTCAAAAACGTGTCAGTCCCGACAATTTGTAGTTTTTCATTCATCACGTTATCGACCGCAAGCAGTGCGCCACCATGCTCACACTGCCCATCCGCAGACGCTCCGCTATCCACTTCATGCTCATCGTTGTCCCGGTTCTCAAGCGTCGGGCGATGCGCACTTTACCCTCATCGCCCTTGCGCCGCCGCGCCAGTTGGTCTTCCCGCCAACCCAGGCGCTTGAGTTCCTCGGCCACCACACTCTCGGCATATTGCACCGCTGACTCCCATAGCTCCTCACCCTGGTGGTGCTCGCCAAAACCGTCCTTCATCTCCTCCAGCAACGCCCGCTTCATGGCTTTGTCCCCAAAATACCATCCCCGTCTCAGCCCTCGGTAATCCCTGCCTTCCTCACCGGCTCGCCGCTGTTCCAGGCACTCTTCCAAGTATCGCCTCCCTGCCACACTGTCTCTGGGAATCCGATATTCCCCCAGCAAACGGTCCGCCCGCAGCCACTCCGGCCGCTTCCCCGGCCGCCTCAAATACTCCGGCCAACTGCTCCACCGATATTCCCGCAATGCCTGCTCGGGCGCGAGCAACTTTGCCCGCGCCGGATTCAAGTGCACATAATCGCACACCGTCTTCAAATACCCGTTGCCACTCCCGTCCACGATCAACGCCTTGTACCGACCGCTGAACAAGTGTCCGAACAGCTTGTGTCGCCGGTTGAACCGTCCCGTGTAGGTACCCAAAAACCATTTCATCCCCACCACCAGGTTTGCCCGCGGGGTCTCCACCACCAGGTGAAAATGATTTCCCATCAGGCAATACGCATGCACCTGCCAACCTGTCTTCTCACACCCTTCGCCCAGTGTGCTCGAAAAGCACCGTCGATCCCCATCGTCATGAAAAATCTCCTCGCGCCGATCGCCACGGCTCATCACGTGGTATATCGCCCCCGGATACTGCACCCTCAGTCTCCGCCCCATGCACCGCATCACATACCCTCCCACCCCTAATTGTCAATCCGCCATTCCCATCCCACCTCCTTCTCATCGCCCACTGCAAATTGTCGGGACTGACACGTTTTTGACACGTTTTCGTTTTCTGCAAATTGTCGGGACTGACACGTTTTTGTGGGGTTCGAATCCCTCGGCTCCCTCGCACCCACACGGTGTCAGGAATGCAGATGCAGGTTCAAGCTGTGCTCTCTCATCTGCCAGATGATCGTTCCCCCGTGAATCAGCGCCAGCGCCAGCAGGCCGATGCCGGAGAAGTGTTCCATTCGCAGGAGCGTCTTTTCGCTGAATTTGCCGTGTCCGCGCGAGGCGCCGTAGCTCAGCAACAGGAAGAAGAGGCTGGTTCCAATAGCGACACCCGTCACACATGCCAGTTTGCCCGGCCAATCCGGCGTCACCCATTCACGCGAGATGAAGTTGGCCGCGAGAATGATCCAGAACACGAGCACGCCCACGTTTCCCATCACCCGCACGAATCCCGTCATGAAGGCCGAACGCGGATGCAACCGTTCCTCCAGCCGCTCCTCGATTTTGCTGGCCGCCGCGCCGAGTTGGACGGGGGCGTGCACCGATTTGGTCATGAGAAACTTGATCCCGAGAAAGAGCATGAAGACGAAGCTGAACAATTCCATGGCGGCCTTGATGTAACCCCGGCTGAAAAACGAGGCGAACCCGGTGAAGGCGATGAAGCAGTAGATCACCTCCATGACGGTCGCCCCAAGGCCGATGAGCACCGCCCACTTGAAGCCGCGACGCGCGCCTTCGTTCAGGATCGTGAGGTTGACGGGCCCGACGGGAATGGAAAGGATCAGGCCGCTGAGGAAGCCGGTGAGGCCGGCCAGCAAAATGGGTGAAAACCGTTCCATCCGGGTCACTCCCCCACAGCCGCCCCCGGGTCGCCGTCCTCTTCCTCCTCCTCCTCGATCTCATACCGGATCCGGCGGGAGATGCGCGGGCGAACAAAGCCGTAAACGAGATACACGGTGAAAAACCCGGGCAGAACGTAATAGAGAATCGTCTCCCACAACACGAGGATCGACCCGATGAACAGGGCCGCGATGATGGCCTTGGTAAAGGTGCTGGTGGAACGCAAGCCGAGTGATTTGAAACTGGGATACCGGACCGTGCTCACCATCATGGCCGAAAGAAGCACGAGCACGACCGCGGGGAGATACTTCCAGTTTCCCAGAGATTTTTCGTTTTCATTCAACTGGATGACCAGCAGGGTGAGCGACGCCACCAGCCCCGCGGCGGAAGGGATCGGGAATCCGAGAAACTCCTTGCTCCCGCCGGCGCCGGGCTGCGCGGCCAGACAATTGAAGCGCGCCAGGCGGAACGCGCCGCACAACAGGTAGATCGACGCGATGAACCAGCCCCACGCCGGGTGCCCCACAAATACATCCCGCAGCACGACGCGATGAACCAGAAACGCCGGAGCCACGCCGAACGAAATCAGGTCGGCCAGGGAATCAAACTCCCGTCCAAACGGGCTTTCCACACCCCCCATCCGCGCCACCCGGCCGTCGAACAAATCAAAAATGCACGCGAGCAGGATGAAAAAAAGCGCCAGTTTGATCTGGGAAAAATCCCCGGCCGGAATGTCGGCCTCGACGATTTTGGTGAGGGCGACAAAGCCGCAGAACAGGTTGCCGGCGGTGAGCAGATTGGGCAGGAAATAAATCTTCAGCTTCAGCTCGGTGGCATCGCCCGGCCGGGGGTTGGAAAGAGGCGCCGCCATCATTCGCTCCTATTCCAAAACCGCCAGCACGGTCTCACCCCCCACCACCCTGTCCCCGAGCTTGATCTCGATCCGCGCGTTTTGCGGCAGATACACGTCCAGGCGCGAACCGAATTGAATGAGGCCGATGCGGTCGCCGCGGGCGACGGCGTCGCCCGGCGCCACCCAGGGCACGATGCGCCGGGCCAGGACGCCGGCAATGAGGCGCACCCCGACTTTGACTCCGCGCGGCTCGGCGGCTTCGAAGCCGATGAGCACGTTCTCGTTGCAACTGGCGGATTCGGTCCGCATGGCGTTGAGAAACTGGCCTGTCGTGTGTTTGAAGTAGGCCACGGTTCCGCCCACCGGCGCGTTCTGCACGTGCACGTTCAGCACGGACAGAAACATCGAAATGCGACGGCATTCGCCGCCCATGAACTGCGGTTCGGCGACGGTGTCAATCACATCCACCTTGCCGTGGCCGGGTGAGACCAGGAGATTGGCTCCGGCGGGAACGCGCGGATTGGGGTCGCGGAAAAAATAGAGTGTGAAGAGCGCGAACAGGACCCAGGCGAGAATCAGGAGGATGGAAAAGGCGACCATCGCGGACCCGATCAGCGTTGCCAGAAACCCGGCGACCGGGACCAGCAACACGAGGACCAGCGTGACGAGCAGCATTTTGAACGCGGCCTTCCTCGCTTTTCCCGAATGTTTCATGGAGTCAGGGTAAGGGCAAGGACCCCGCCTTCAAAGTCCAAATTTTCCGCCGTCGGGATCGCGTCACGCCGGCACCTCCGGAGGGCTCTCCAACAGATGAATCCGGTGACGCAGCCTGCCTTCGATGGCGCTCTGCCGGTCCGGCGCCAGGATCTTCCCGCCGTCGAGTTCGCGGACATAAAAGCTGTCGATGGCCGCGCCCATCTCCGTGCAGATCTTGGCGGCGGAAATGTCGAGGTCCACCTCGCTCAGCGCCTGCGAGAGCGCATACAGCAGCCCGATCCGGTCCTCGGTTTCAATTTCGATGAGCGTGCGCGCCTCCGAGGCTTCGTTGTCGAAGCGGATCTGGGTGGGGATCCGTTCCCCGGTGTACGCCTGATACAGCGGCCGGGAGATTTTCTGGCGCGCGATCAGCGCCTGGAAATCCACCTCTCCGCCCGTGAGGACCCGGACCAGCAGCTTCTCGAATTCCTCGCGCAGATCGCGGTCAACCAGGTTCCCCGTCCTGGCGTCCGTCACGAAAAACGTGTCCAGGACGATGCCGTCGGCGCGCGTGAAGATCTGCGCGCTCAGGATGTTCAGGCCCGTCGCGCTGAAGGAGCCGGCGATCTTGCTGAACAACCCCGCGCGGTCCCAGGTGCAGACCTTCACCGAATTGTAGCCGCGATCGGGTTCGTTGTGCCAGTTGACCACCGGCGCCAGCGGGCTTTCCTCCACCGACACCTGCAGGCGCATGAACCGGTGCGTCAGGAGCAGGTCATCCTGGATTTCCCGCGCGGTGTGGATCTGAAAATAGCGGGCCGGCAACGCGGCGAAATGGGCGCTCAACTCTTCGGCGCTCAGATGCCCGTCCATGAGGCGGTCCACTTCTTCCATCAACAGTTCGCGCTGCTTTTCCTCGGCGCGGATGAATTCCGTTCCGCCCGCCAGCAGGGGCATGGTTTTCTTGTGCAACGACCAGAGCAGCGCGTCCTTGAATCCATTCCAGAGCTTGTCACTCGTGGCCTGCGAGTCCGCAAACGTCAGCAGGGTCAGCAGGGAAAGCGTTTCGGGACTCTGCACCCGCGCGGCAAAATTGCGAATCACCAGCGGATCGTCCAGGTCGCGCCGCTGCGACACTTCGGCCATGGCCAGATGATTTTCGATCAGCACGCGAAGGGTGTGCGTCGCCGACCCGTCCAGGCGCAATCGCCGGGCCACGCGAAGGGCCAGCTCCGCGCTCACCGCCGCATGGTTCCCGTGGCCCTGGGGCTTGCCGGTGTCGTGCAGCAGCAACGCCAGATAAAGCAGGAACGGCCGCTCGAGCTTCTGGAACAGCGGGGCATAGGCGTCGTACGGCGGCGTTTTCGCCTCCCAGATCCGGTCGAGCTGCTGCAGACACATCAGCGTATGTTCGTCGGCCGTGTACTGATGGTAGAACTCGTGCTGCACGAGGCAGGTCAGCTTGCCGAACTCCGGAATGTATTTGCCAAGCAAATCCACTTCGTGCATCGCCCGCAGGATGGGGGCGACGTTTCCGCGCTGATCGAGGATGCTCAGGAACGTTTCGCGCACGTGTTCGTCGTTCAAAAACTCCCGGTCGGCCAGGGACAACTGGTTGCGGATGAGCTGGGCCAGGTCGGGATGCAGCCGCAAACCGCGCTGCTGCGCGTAGAGGAACACCCGCATCAGCCGGCGCGGCTGGTCGCGAAACACGCGCTGCGAAACAGCGTGGATTTCGCCGTTGATGAATTTGAACCCGTCCACCGGCTCAACGGTGGCGCGTCGCGTGCTGCGAAGCAGGGTGCGCAGGGACAATCCCCGTTCCGGCCGGGGCACCAGCGCCATGCGTTGCTCGAGCGTCCGGGTGATGAGAAAAATGTTCCGGGAGTGGATGTAAAGATCCCGCATGAAGCGTTCGATGCGCCGGCTGGGCGAACGATCGGTGTAACCCAGGCCGTGCGCGATCGCAGGCTGAAGATTCTTGCTGAGCACGTCCATGGCCCGGTTGGCATGGTAGTGCATCTCCGTCCGCACCCGGAGCAGGAAGTCATACGCGGTTTCAAGCTGCTTGCGCTCGGTGGGACTCACAAACTCCAGTTGCTGCAGATCCTTCAGGGAGCGCGTCTGATACTTGAAAAAAGTCATCCACAGCAGGTTCTGAAAATCCCGCAAGCCGCCGCACCCGTTCTTCAGGCTCGGCTCCTGCATGCAGGCTGAATTGCCATATTTGTTTCGACGGGCGGTCTGGTCCTCCAGCCGCAGGCCGATGTACCGGTCCACGTAGCCGGCCACGCACTTGGCCAGGAGCGTCTTTTGAAACTTCTTGAACAGGGCTTCGTCCCCCGTGATCAGCCGCGACTCGATCAACGAGGTCTTCGATTGCATGTCGCTGTTGGCCACCTTGACGCAATCGTCGATGCTGCGAACCGAGTGCCCCACCTTCAGCCCGATGTCCCAGAGCGGATACAGAATCCCGTCGATGATTTTCGACAGGTGCGGCAGGGCCCTGTTCCCGGCCACCACCTGCCCGTCGTGCAAAAACATGAAATCGACGTCGCTGTGCGGATTCAGTTCGCCGCGGCCATAGCCTCCGATCGCGACGAGCGCCAGTGGCGGGAATTCCGCCTGCGCCTGTGCGGACAGGCTGCCGCGGGCCGCCTCCCAAAGATAGCGCAACAACACATCCAGAATCATCGCCCGGCCCTGGCATACCTCGGACCCGCCGCCGCCCGCGCGATGCAGCAGCTTCAGCCGGTGGGTTTCAACCTTCAGAAAGGCCTTGTAGCGCTGCAACTCCTGCGCGGGAACGCAGCCCGGCGGCAGCGGCAACCGCGCCGCGGCGTCGGCTTCAATTTTTTCAAGCAGCGCCTGCATTCCAGATTGGAGCGTTGCGCCGGAATCCGCCGATGGCCTCTCCCTCTCTTGGCCTCGTCGCCGACCCCGACTTCACAGCCATTCGAGGACGAGAACGGGCAGGAAGCCGCCTTTCCGATTCCGCACACGCGCTTCACTGTGAGTGCAAACCTGCTCGAAGGCAAGTGTCCAGGCGGGACGGAAGCCTTGTCGCCGCCTCGCCGTTGGCCTAAATTGGCGCAGTCCGGTTCGTATATCATGCCCGCCAACCTCGATCCCGATGCCGCCCTGATGCTCCGCGTCAAGCAGGGCGACACCGCCGCTTTCGCCACGCTGGTGGACAAGTACAAACAGCCGGTGATGAACCTCGCTTACCGGACGATCCGCGACACGACGGAAGCCGAGGATCTGGCGCAAAACGTCTTCGTGCAGGTTTACAAATCCGCCCACCGCTACCGGAGTTCGGCCAAGTTTTCCACCTGGCTGTTCACGATCGCGCGGAACCTTTGCCTGAATGAAATCCGCCGCCGGTCGCGGCATCCGGCGGAGTCTCTCGACGCCTCTCTGCCCGGGCAGGAAGGCCAGCCGCTGCATCAGGTCGAGGATAAAGCCACCTTTTCCCCGCCCGAGAGCCTGTTGCATGGAGAACTGGAGGACAAGGTCGAGAGGGCGCTTGCCGACTTACCGGAAAACCAGCGCACGGCCATCCTCCTCTGCCGCCAGGAGGAACTGAGTTATGAGGAGATTTCCGAAGTGCTCGGCTGCTCCCTTTCGGCCACCAAATCGCTGATCCACCGGGGGCGGGAAACCCTCAAACACAGGCTGAAAGCCTATTTGCTCACCGGGGCGTGGCGAAACCCCAAATGAACGCAACTTTCCTTCAACCCAGGTTTTAAAACAGAATGGAATCTATGAACGATCCGCTCTATCACCGGCTCCGCGAGTCCCACTGGCGGCGGAAGCTGATCGCGGGCGAGGAAGCCGAACTGCGCGCCTGGCTGGCCGCGCATCCCGAAATGGAAGCGGACTGGGCGACCGAGGCGGGATTGGGCGAGGTGTTGAGCTGCCTGCCCGACGCCCCCGTGCCGACGAATTTTACCGCGCGGGTTCTGAACGCGATCGAGCGGGAATCCGAAGGCTCGCGCCGCGAGACGTCGGGCTGGACATGGCGCTGGCGCCGGCTCCTGCCCAAAGCCGCCGTCGCCGCGGTCGTCGCGGCCATAGGATTGATTTCCTACGAACGGCACGAAGCCACGCAACGCGCGGTCCTCGCCCGCAATGTGGCGACCGTTGCCGACGTTGCCGACGTTGCCGCCGTGCCCAACCCCGGTCTCATGCAGGACTTCGAGGCCGTCCGGCGTCTGGGCCAGACGCCGCCCGCCGACGAAGAACTGCTCGCGCTTCTGAGATGAGCCCGACCGGTCCGAAAGGCTTCCGGCTCCTGGCAGGCGCGGTGGCTTGTCTCCTCGCGCTTACGGGCCGCGCTGGAATCGACGATGCCCCGGGCCGCGCCGGGTCGGATTCGAACCAGGCGGCGTTCCGGCGGCTCGGCTCGTCGCCCGTGGAGGCATTCCGAAAACTGCTGGCCATGTCGCCGTCCGAGCGGGACTCGTTCCTGACCAACTATCCACCCGCCACGCGAGAACGCATCCTGGACAAGATGCAGCAGTACCAAATGCTCCCTCCGGACTTCCGGGAATTGCGATTGCGCGTCACCGAGCTGCGGTGGTATTTACTCCCGCTCCTGAAGACGCCGCCCGAACAGCGCGCGGAAAAACTGAGATGGGTTCCGGAACCCTATCGGGACCTGGTCCGGGCGAGGCTGGAGGAATGGGAGATGTGGCCGCCCGATCTGAGGGACGAAGTGCTCGAATATCAAAGCACCTTCAGTTGCTTCGTGGGACGGGATGCCGCGGGGAACGCCGTGATCCAACAACAAATGGCGGCCGCAGACCTGTCCGAAGGCGATCGGCCCGGAGTCGAGCGGAAGCTCGCGGAATGGCAGGCCATGCCCCAGGCGCAGCGCCAGCAGTTGTTCGGCTGCTTCCAACATTACTTTGAACTCAGCGACCAGGAGAAGGAGAAGACACTGGACGCCCTGGCGCAACCGGAACGCGGCGAGACGGCGAAGGTCCTGGGTTCCATCGAAAAGGGCTCCAAGGCGCAACAGCAGGCCTACCTGGCCGCTTTCCGCCAGTTTGCAGAAATGTCCGCGGCGGACCGGCAGCAATTCATGAAGAATGCCGAGCGCTGGCAGAAGATGTCTGCCGAGGAACGTCAGGCCTGGCGCGATCTCGTCCAGCAGCTCGAGAGCTCGCCGCCCCTGCCGCCCCTGCCGCCCGGCTTCATCCGCCCGCTCCCGCAACCGGTCGGATCCGGCCTGTTTTCCGCCCCCGACACCCATCCCGCCGCGGCTCCGCCAAAATGAAGGCAACAGCCGATCTTGCCCCGATGCCGCCTGCCTGCCGCACCCGGCCCCCGTTCCGGAGTGGCAGATGCGCTCCGCCTCCGTTAGGATAGAGTTCACGTGCACCCGATCGCATTTGATATCGGCTCCTTCCCCATCCATTGGTATGGCGTGATGATGGCGCTGGCGTTCCTGGCCGGTCTTTGGACCGCCAGCCGGCGCAGTCTGCGCGAAGGGGTCTCGCCGGAAAAAGTCCTCGATATCGGCCCCTGGCTCATCGTCGGCGCCATCGTCGGCGCACGCGCCCTCTACGTCGCCACCTACTGGGACACATTGATGGAGCAACCGCTGTTTCCGCGGGCGCCCTGGACGGAAGTTTTCATGGTGCAGCGCGGGGGCCTCGTCTATTACGGCGGCCTCATCGGAGCGGCGCTGGCCTGCGTCCTCTATGCCCGGATCAAACAACTGCCGCTCTGGAAGCTCGCAGACATCCTGGCGCCCAGCATCGCCTTGGGCTACGTCTTCGGCCGGATCGGCTGCCTGCTCAACGGCTGTTGTTACGGGCGGGTCTGCAACCTGCCCTGGGCAATCCATTTCCCGCAAGGCCACGAAACCTATCCCAACGGCGTGCACCCAACCGAAATCTACGACGCCCTGCTGAACCTCGTCTTGTACGGGGCGTTGGCCTGGCTGTATCGTCGGAAGAAATTCGACGGCCAGGTCTTCGCCACTTACCTGATGTGCTACGCGGCGACCCGTTCGATCGTGGAAACGTTTCGCGGCGATTACACTCCCGTTCACCTTCACGGCGGGCTCACACCCGCCCAATTGGTCAGCATCGGGATTTTCGCCGCAGGCGTTGTCTTGTGGACGATCCTGGCGCGTCTTCGCCCGGTGAAACACGAGGATGGACGATAGAGGATCGAAGATGGCAACCGCCCGCAGCCTCCAGCCTCCAGCCTCCAGCCTCCAGCGCCGCCCGATCCTGCTCGCCGGCCCCACCGCCGTCGGAAAATCCAGGATCGCGCTGCTACTGGCCGAACGGCTCAACGGGGAGATTGTTTCCGTGGATTCGATGCAGGTTTACCGCGGACTGGACATCGGCACCGCCAAACCATCGGCTGAGGAGCGTGCCCGGGTGCCGCATCATCTGATCGACGTGGTGGACGTCACCGAGCCGTTTGACGCGGCGAGATTTGCGGAACTGGCGCACCAGGCCGTGGCCGAAATCCGATCGCGAAACCGCCTGCCCATTCTCTGCGGGGGCACCGGCCTTTACTTCAAGGCATTTCTCGATGGCCTCGGCGAGGCGCCGCCCGCCGACGAACAGCTCCGCGCCGCGTTGCGGGCCACGCCGCCGGCCGAGCTGCTCCGCGAACTGGCCGAACGCGATCCGGCGACTTTCGAGAAAATCGACCGCCTCAACCTGCGCCGCGTGATTCGCGCCGTGGAGGTGATTCGCCTGACCGGAAGGCCATTTTCCGCTCAAAAGGCCAGGTGGAACGGGACTCCCGGCGGACCGTCCGATGCTTTGGGATCGCCCGGCTCGCCAGGAGTCTCGCCCGACCCAGGCAGACCGTTCCCGCCTTCGCTCGGCCTTACACGCTCCCAGTCCGACCTCCGCCATCGCATCAACGAACGGGTGGACGGCATGTTCCGGCGCGGGCTCGTGGCCGAAACCGAGCAGTTGCTCAAACGCGGTCTCGCGGATAACAAGACGGCGATGCAGGCCCTGGGTTACCGGCAGGTCGTCGAACATCTGCGCGGCGGCCGTTCGCTGACGGAAACCATCGAGTTGGTCAAAATCCGCACCCGCCAGTTCGCCAAACGTCAGATGACCTGGTTCAAGCGGCAGTTGAGACTGGAGTGGATCGAGTTGATGCCGGAGGATTCGCCCGATGTCGTAGCCACGCTTGTGAAAGCGCGGATCGAAAACTGAATTGAGAACGCATCGAGCCAATCTGCAAATCTGATCGCAGGGCTGAAGGCCCGGCCTGTGACAGCCTGGGGTGGAGCGCGCGTCGCGGAGCCCCAGGTGAACAGGCACAAGACCGTCACCGCCCTGACAGGGCGGGACATTGGGTGTGACGCAAAATGACGGCATTGCTGTGATGCCCCTGCAGGGCTTGGTGTTTTATGGGACGGTTGACCCGGGCCTCCGCTCGCGGTCCTCGCTTCAGCCCGGGCTATCGCCTTGCGGGCCTTCGGCCCTGGCGGATTGCGCGGCCAGCTTCTGGACATACCGCTCGATCCGGGTGCCTGCCTCGATGAGCTGATCGTAGCCCGTCGCAAAGCACGCGCGGCAAAAGCCCGCGCCGTTCCCGCCGAACGCCGTCCCGGGCACCATCGCCACCCGCTCCGCCTGCAGCAAACCGACCGCGAAATCCTTTTCACTCATGCCGGTCACCGACACGTCCGGAAACGCGTAAAACGAACCGCGTGGCAGATGGCATTTCAGCCCGATTTCATTGAAGCGCCGGACGATGAAATCGCGCCGGCGCTGATACTGCTCGCGCATCGCATTCATCGCATCCGCACCGCGCTGCAACGCCTCGATCGCCCCTTCCTGGCTGATGATCGATGCGCACATCATCGAATACTGGTGCACCTTCATCATCGCCTCAATCAAGACCGCCGGGCCGCAGGCATAGCCGATGCGCCAGCCGGTCATCGCGAACGCCTTCGAAAACCCATGCAGAAAAACTGTGCGCTCCTGCATCCCTGGCAGGCAGGCGATGCTGACGTGCCCGCCCTCGAAGGTCAGCTCGGAATAAATCTCGTCGCTCAACACCAGCAGATCCTTTTCGACGCAGAACCGGGCGATGGCCTCAAGCTGGGCGCGGCTGCACGTGCCGCCGGTCGGGTTGCATGGCAGATTCAACACGAGCAGCTTGCAACCCGGCTGCCACGCCGACGCCAGGGCCTCGGCCGTCAAGGCAAAGTTGTCCTTCGCATAGGTTGGCACCGGCACGGCAACGCCATGGGTCAGCGTGATGCTCGGATGATAGCTCACATAGCACGGCTGGTGGAACATCACCGCGTCTCCCGGATTCACCAGCGCGCGAAACGCGATGTCGAGCGCCTCGGAAACCCCGACAGTGACGAGGATCTCGTCCTCGGGCCGGTAGCTCAGGTTGAAGTTTTTTTCGAGGTAACGATTGATGGCCCGGCGCAGTTCGATCAGGCCCAGATTGGAGGTGTAATGCGTCTTGCCTTTCTCCAGCGCGTAAATGGCGGCTTCGCGGATGTGCCAGGGCGTGTCGAAATCCGGCTCGCCGATCCCCAGCGAAATCACGTCGTCCATCTTCGCCACAATTTCAAAAAAGTCGCGAATGCCGGACCGGGGCAGGTTGACAACGTGCCGGGCGATGAATCGGGTGGTGTCCATGGAATGAATTTCAAATTTGAGATTTCAAATTTGAAATCGGATCAGGGCGTGACTTTCAGCCGGCTGTTTTCTTCGGATTTCACGTCCAGGAGAAAGCCGTGTTCCTTGTAGGAGCGGAGCATGAAATGCGTCGCCGTGGACAACACGCCATCGACAGTGGACAGCTTCTCCGACACGAACGCGGCAACCTTTTGCAGGCTGGAACCGCTGACGAAGACGAGCAGATCATAGCCTCCGGACATCAGGTAACACGACTCGACCTCGTCAAACCGGCTGATGCGCTCGGCCAATCGATTGAACCCGCCGCCGCGCTCCGGGGTAATGCGCACCTCGATGACCGCGCGCACGACTCCCGTGTCTTCCTCGGAAAGATTCAACACCGGTCGCCACCCCAGCAGGATGCGCTCCTTCTTGAGCTGCTCCAGTTGTCGGTTGACTTCGGCCTCCGACAGATTCAACACCTGCGCCATCTGCGCCGTGCTTAAACCGCCGCCTTCGAGCAAAAGTTTGATTACCGGATTCATCAGACCGGAGTTTTCTCGAAAGCCGGCCATAAATCCATACTTATTCTTGATTCCCATGCCAAAAGCCCGGCGCGGACCCGGCGGTGCGCGCTCCGTGCCTTGGTCCGGCACGCTGCGAACAAAGACTCGATTTGACGCGGTCACTCTGCGATCCTGCAACGAGAAATGATTCATTCAACCGCCGTCATTCACCCGAAGGCAAAGCTGGATTCGACGGTCCGGATCGGGCCCTACGCCGTGATCGATGAAGGCGTGGAGATGGGACCCGGTTGCACCGTGGGGCCGCACGTCCATATCACGGGGATGACGACCATCGGCGCGCATAACGAGTTTCACGCGGGATGCGTGATCGGCGACGCCCCGCAGGACCTGAAGTACGACGGCGAACCGACGCGGCTGCGCATCGGCGACCACAACGTGTTCCGGGAACACGTCACCGCGAACCGCTCCACCACGACCGGGGAGGAAACAATCATCGGTTCGCACAATTTCCTCATGCAGCACGCCCATGTGGCGCACAACTGCGTCGTCGGGAACCACGTGATCCTGGCCAGCGGCGCGCTCCTGGGAGGATACGCCGTTGTGCAGGACCTGGCCTTCATCTCGGGCAATTGCCTGGTGCACCAGTTCGCGCGCGTCGGCACGCTGGCCATGATGCAGGGCGGCGCGGCGATCAGCAAAGACCTGCCGCCGTTCACCTTGGCGCGCGAATACAACGGCATCTGCGGCCTGAACATCGTGGGCCTGCGCCGCGCCGGCTTCAGCGCCGAGCAACGACTGGAATTGAAACAGCTCTATCGCGCCCTCTTCCGCAACAGACAATCTCTCAAAGCGGCGATCGCCGGCGCCCGGTTGAAGTTCTCGAGTCCCGCCGCGTGTACGCTTCTGGATTTCCTGGATTCCTCGATTCGCGGCGTTTGCGCCGATGCCGGCGCATCAAGCGATGAGCTTTGACTGGGCGGCCGTTTTGAGGTACACTAACACTACAGGCTGACAATGTGTTTCGTGCCCTCCAGTTTCCGATGCCTCTGTGGCGGAGTTGCCCTTGCCGCTTCTGTGGGAGCATGGACTGTCCGGGCGGCGGATGGCGCACCCCCCGCTCGCTCGATCGAATTTTCCACCCCCCGGAACGATACGCAGGTGACCAATGTCAACCGGTTGGACCAGGAAACCCGCGACGCCCGTGATTTCGAAGCCGGCTTCCCCAATTCCCAGACCGTCGGCGCCCCCGAAACCTCCCTCACCGGCGAGTTCCCCTGGCCGGCGCCTTCGGCGGGAGTGGTCGTCAACCGGCGGACGAAAAACCCGTTTGGACTGGGCGACAATTCGCAGTCGCTCGCGCCGGAGGAAACGCTGCGGCAGATGTTGATCCGGGATCTCCTGAAATCGCCGTACGACGAACCGGATGACGCGAACAGCGCTTTGACCGAACAGCCGGGATCTTCCATGACGCGCTTTTATGACCAGTTCCTGACCGCGCGACCTCAGGCGTCAAACCGGTCGAATCCCGCGGGTTCGTTCTGGTCACGGACCCAGATGGGCAATCAGAGAGATTCTTCGGACTCCGAAAATTCGGGATCGCGCTGGGACGATTCCGCGAACTTGTCCCCGAACAGGCTTCCGCGGTTCGATCCCAATTCACGCTCTTCCTCCCCCGCCGACAGGCCGGGCAGTCTTATGGATCTGTTCGGGCCTCGCGACAATCGCGGCGAGGACGCGGAACTGTTGCTGGAGAGCAAGCGTGCGGAAGAGCTCCAGAAAAGACAGATCGATGACTATAAGGCGCTTCTGGGTTATTCGCGGACGCCCCTATATGATGCCGGCCAGCTCACGCCTTCTGCAGGCCAGAATCCGTTGTCAACCGGCAGTCTGGCGACGCCTCTCGCGCCGGACCCGTACAACCCCTTCGCCATGGCGCCGTCAACCGTGAACCCGACGCTCGATCCGGGTCTTCTCGCACCCACCGCTCCCCAGGCGCCGGTGCCTTCGAGCCTTGCGCCCGTTCCCTTCGCTCCGCCACTGGACCGAACCACGGCTCCGAAACCGATTTTCTCCGTTCCCAAGCGGGCGTTTTGAGCCCCGCCTATTCCCAGCGCAGCACCTGAACGATCGTCCCGGCCGGGAGATCCGTTTGTGGCGCGACATCCACCAGGCCGTTCGCCGAGGCGAACGAACTTAGAATGTGCGACGCTTGAAATCCGGCGGAGCGGATCTTGCCCGCGGCGTCCATTGTCACCCGCATGAAATGCCGGCGCGATCCGGCGTTTGCCAGCGGTTCAACCAGCACGCCCGGGGACGCCGGCAACCCGACGACTCCGGCCCCTTGCCAGCGCCGCAACGCCGGCCGGGCCAGGAGCAGAAAAGTGACCAGGGCGGAAACAGGATTCCCCGGCAAACCGAACAGCCATTTGCTTCCGCAGCGGCCGAATGTGAACGGCCTCCCGGGCTTCATCGCCACTTTCCAGAATTGCAGCTCCCCCCCGAGCTGCTCGAATGCGCTTCTGATGAAATCCATCTCGCCCACCGAAACGCCGCCGCACGTGATGACAAGGTCGCACTCGCCGAGCGCGCGCGCCAATGCCTCGCGGGTGGCATCGAGGTCATCCGGAACGATCGGGAACACCTTCACGATCGCGCCGGCGCCTTCGATGAGGGAAGCCAAACCGGTCCGGTTGCTCTCGTAGATTTGCCCCGCCGCGAGCGTTTCACCAGGCTCCTTCAATTCGGAACCGGCGGCCAGCAAAGCCGCCACCGGCCGGCGGCCGACGTTCACCTGGTTTACGCCCGCCGCCGCGAGCAGCGCCATCCGGCCAACGCTCAGCACCTCGCCCGCTTCGATGAGCGTCGCGCCGCGTTTCACGTCCTCTCCCCGGAATCGCACGTTTTCCCACGGCCGGACCGGTTCCAGCGCCAGCACTTCGCCCGGCCGATCCGCTGGGATGAGCGTTTCCTCCTGCATGACGACGGCGTCCGCTCCGCGCGGCAGGGGCGACCCGGTGAACAGCCGCACGCACGTGCCTGTGGTCAGTTCGCCCGAAAAAGTTTCACCCGCCGGAACCCTTCCGACAAGACGGAGACGCGCGGGCGCTCCCGGGTTGACCCCGGCGACATCCGCTGCGCGCACCGCGTAACCATCCACCGGGGAATTGTCGAAGGGCGGCAGATCCACCGCGGCCGCCACCCGGTCCAGAAGAACGCGCCCGTGCGCCTCCCGGAGCGAAAGGGTCTCGCTTCCAGGCTTTGGAAGAACGGCGAGGATTCGCGCCAGGGCTTCTTCGAGTTCGAACATGGCGGAAGGTTACGAAGACCGCCCGGGATTGGGAACCCCCGAAAGACACCCCCGAAAGCGCCGGCCACGGGCCTCGAGGCATAGGCCCGTTTAAAGACTCTTTCCTTTGCAGGAGCCGACGTAAGGAGGCTCAGATCTCTTCGGACCCGAGGACGAATTCAGAGCCTCCTCACGTCGGCTCCTACTCTTTCAACGGGCTGCCAGACCCGGAAAAAGCCTGAAGAGCCGGCGCGGGCACCCCATCCATGAAGGGGGCGGGTGAAGTTGCCGTGCATCTGGATTCGGTCCGCAGCCTCCAGGGCGAGGGTCGGGCCTGCCGGTGTTCAGTGCGCGGCCGTCAGCAGGAGCACCTGTTCGAGGGTGGACGTGCCCTCACGCACGCGATCTAGAGCGACCATACGCAACGTTCTCATGCCCTGACCGATGGCGATTTTTCCCAATTCCCGCGAATTGGCGCGCGAAATGACCAGCTTGCGGATTTCGTCCGTGACGGTCATTGCTTCGATGATCGCCATGCGGCCCGAGTAGCCTGAATTCTTGCAGCGGTCGCAACCGCGTCCGCGATACAGCGTCACGCCTTCGAACATGCTCGGGTCGATGTTCAAATCCTGGTACACCTTTTCCAGATAGGTCACCGGTTCCTTGCAATGCGAGCAGATGCGGCGCATGAGCCGTTGCGCGCACGTCAGAATCACCGACGAGGAGATCAGAAACGGCGCCACGCCCATGTCGTCCAGGCGGGCGATGGCACCCGGCGCGTCGTTGCAATGCATGGTGCTCAGCACCTGGTGGCCGGTCAGAGCGGCTTCAATGGCAATTTCCGCAGTCTCGGTATCGCGGATTTCGCCGATCATGATGATGTCGGGGTCCTGGCGCAGGATCGACCGGAGGGCGTTGGCGAAGGTGAGCCCGATTTCCTTTCTGACAGGCACCTGGTTGATGCCGGGGATTTGAAACTCGACCGGATCTTCGACGGTGATGATGTTGTAAATCGGATTGTTCAATTCGTTGAGAATGGAATAGAGAGTGGTCGTCTTGCCGGAACCGGTCGGCCCGGTCACCAGGATCAAACCATGCGGAGCGTCCACGGCGGCTTTGACCTGCTGGTACGTATCAGCGTCCAGCCCGAGCTTGTCCAGGCTCGCGGAAAGATTCGACTTGTCGAGCACGCGTAACACGATTTTCTCGCCATGAACGGTGGGCATGATCGACACGCGAAGATCGTAATCCTTGCCGCTCACTCTGACCCGCATGCGCCCGTCCTGGGGAAGCCGCCGCTCGGCGATATCCAGGCTGCTCATGATCTTGAATCGCGACGCCAGCGCCAGTTGCAGTTGCTTGGGCGGTGGGGTCGCGTCCACAAGCACTCCGTCAATACGGTAGCGCAATCGCACGTTCTTCTCGAAAGGCTCCAGATGAATGTCGCTGGCACGGTCCTTGATCGCCTGCACCAGAATCAGATTCGCCAGCTTGATGACGGGCGCCTCTTCGCTCGAGGCGGCGAGTTGATCCAGGTTGACTTCTTCAAAGGATTCCCGGGCCAGTTCGACATTGCCATCATCCGCCTCGCCATCCGCCTTCTTTTTCGCATCCTCGATGATGTCCTCCATGCTGCCACCCTTGGCCGCATCGAGGTGGTTCAGCTTGTCGATGATGGCTTTTTCGGATGCGATCAGAGGGGCCACTTCCAGCCGCGTGATGCGCCGGACATCGTCGATGGCCAGCACGTTGAGTGGATCGGCCATGGCGATGAACAATTTGTTCTCCAGGCGCGAGACGGGGACGATCTTGTGGTTGTGGCAGACCTCGCTGGGCAGCAGTTCGGCCAGTTCGGCGGGAATCGTGATGCGGGAGAGATTGATGGGCGGCGTGTTCAGCACACGGCCCATGCAAACCGCCATGTCCTGATCGCTCACATAGGCCTTCTCGAGAATGAGCTTCAACAGGCGCATGCCGCCCTTTTTCTGCTGCTCGAGCAGTTCTGCCACCTGATTTGGCGTCAACAGACCGTCTTCCACCAGAACGTCCGCAATGCGTTCACCGAATGATTTGACAGGAGGCATGGGTTTATCGAAAGGCCTTCCGCAGGTTCTGCACCAGATCGATGGGGGACGTGATATACCACAACAGGCGGTGCGGTGTGGCTTCCGCCAGTTCTTTTGCCGCCTGTTGATTGAAGGGATTGGCCGTGGCGACGAGGATCGACTTGCTCATGCGGTCGAACGGAAGCACGCACCAGCGCCGGCAAACCTCGGCCGGAAAACCCCGCGCCAATTCAATGTCGGTGTCATACTTCTCCAGCGGCAGAAACGCCGTGCGCGATTTGTCGGTGAGGATTTTCAGCGATCTTTCCACCGGGAGAATCCCCTTGTCCGCCAGGATCTGGACGAACGGCTCCACCACCCCGTTGGGCGGCGCGGAAAGGTCCGGCGTCACCCAGCATAAATCGAAATCACCCAAAGTGATGATCTTGGCTTCGACAAAAACCTTGTGCATCGCCTGCCGCCCATCGTCCACCGGAGCGGGAGCGGGTTTGCCGGGGGCCTTCGAGGCCTTGGGCGATTCGGGTGACGGCTTGACGGCGGCCGGCTCGGACACGACCGGGTTCTGCGCGAAGTTGTTCGCCTTGCTCTCGATCTGCTTGAGGGCCTGGCGCACATCCGGGTCGTCCGCATTGCGCTGGAGGATCGTTTCGTATTCGAGAATGGCCGACGAAAGCTGCCCCATCTGAACGTAGGCCTCGGCAATGCGCTTCGAGGTCTTCACCACGTCCTTCTCGCGCCCCAACTTCGAGTAGGCCTCCTTCAGAATCTCGAGCGACTGATAGTCGTGCGGCTGAGACTCGGTGATGACTTCAAACATCTCGATCGTCTGCGCCAACTGGGCTTCTTCGCCCGGACTGAAGGTCGTGTTCGCCATTTCGTATCCGCCCGGCCAGACGCATTGATTTTGGATGAATGCGGTGACCGGGCCATTCGTTAGCAGCAAAATGTTCGCCAGATTCGGAGTTCCCAAGCCGTCGATCCAACTGGAGTCCCGGATGGGGACATTTTCCGTTTGAAGGACACTTGTGTCCTGTTCTTGCACTGCGGAATTGCAATCTGATTTGAAGTTGCGATTGTAGAGCCGCCTCAATTTCCGGCAGACAGATGGGTCAACAGATTCCAGTGATGACGCCCGCGCCCGGCGACCGTTTGCAACGGTACGTTGGCGACCCCCTGCGCCTGGCGCTCCGCGACCGCAACGGCCGCACCCCGCCCCGCGGATGGTCCGCGCGGGTGCGTACGAATCTGGGCCGCGCCGAAAGCCTGCGCCGCGAGATCCTCCAGGCCCACACCCAGGGCCTTCCCCTCGCCGGAGATTCCTGGCATGACCTGCCGATGAAGCCCGAGGCCGAGGGGTGGTCGCTCGACCTGCCTCTGACCGAGGTCGGCTTCTTCAAGGCCAAAGCCTTCCTGCTCGATCCCCAAGGATGGCAATACTGGCCGGAGGGCCCGGACGTCGGGATTTCGGTCCACCCGAACGCGTATCGGACCGCCAACACCATTTATTGCGCGTTCCCGCGGCTGTTCGGCGGCACCAAAACGGCGTCGAACACGAAGAACGGGCAGATCGAAGCCCAGATCCGCCAGATCGAGGAACACGGTTATACCCTCCTGCCGCCTTCCGGAACATTGCGCGATGTCATCCAGCACCTCCCGCACATCATCGACGGCCTCGGCTGCAGGATCCTCCACCTGCTGCCCGTCAACCCGACGCCGACGACCTACGCGCGATTCGGCCGCTTCGGCAGTCCCTACGCCGCGCTCGACCTGACCGCCATCGATCCCACGCTCGTGGTTTTCGACAAGCGGACCACCGGCGTCGATCAATTCCGCGAACTGACCTACGCCACACACCTGCTCGGCGGCCGCGTTTTTCTCGACCTCGTCATCAATCACACCGGCTGGAGTTCCGTCCTCCAAGAAAACCATCCCGACTGGTTTTTGCGAAACCCCGACGGCACCTTCGCGAGCCCTGGAGTGTGGGGCGTCACCTGGGAGGATCTGGTCGAACTCAAGCACGACAATGTGGGGTTGTGGGACAATCTCGCGGAGGTGTTTTTGACCTGGTGCCGGCGCGGCGTGGACGGCTTCCGCTGCGATGCTGGATACAAGGTTCCCGTCCGCGCCTGGCAGTACATCATTGCGCGCGTCCGCCAGGAATACCGGGACGCCCTGTTTCTGCTCGAAGGACTCGGGGGCGCCTGGGAAACGACGGAAACACTGCTCACCGAGGGAGGCATGCAGTGGGCCTATTCCGAATTGTTCCAGAACTATTCCGGCCCGCAGGTCGCAGGCTATCTGGACCACAGCTTCAAGCAAAGCGCACGGGTCGGCCTGCTCGTGCATTACAGCGAAACACATGACAACGATCGCCTCGCGGCCCGCGGGCGCACCTGGTCGCTGCTCCGCAACCGGCTTTGCGCGCTGGCCGGTGTCAGCGGAGGATTCGGCTTTGCCTGCGGCGTGGAATGGCTCGCCCGCGAAAAGATCGATGTTCACGGCTCGGCCGGCCTGGCGTGGGGCAATCCCGATAATCTCGTTCCCGAACTCGCCCAACTCAACAGGCTGCTCGCCGAACATCCCTGTTTCTTTGATGGCGCAACCATCCGCCGGCTCACTCCGGCCGAGTCTCCGGTCTGCGCGCTGTTGCGCGAATCCGCCGAAGGCAAGGATCGGGTGCTCGTGCTCATCAACAATGATGACGAAAAACCATACACGCTTCCCCTGCCTGAAAAAACCTTCCGCCAGACCGGCCCGCTCACGTTCGAGCTGCTCGGCCAATCCCCGCCCGAGATCCGGATTTCTAAGACCGGCGAGGCCTCCATCCCCGTCCCGCCCGGCGGCGCCTATTGCCTTTCATCCCTCGCCCGGCCCGCCGGTTTGAGCGGTGACGCCTATCGGCGCGCCCGCGCTCAGGCGGCCTGGGGCATCCAGGCGTTGAGCGAAATCATGCCGTTCGCCGACATCGGACGCTTCGACTGGCGCGCGCTGGCGGAAATCGTGGACCGCTCCCCATTCGAGTTCCTGGCCGCGATCCGGCGACTCGAACCGGGCCCGGTTTCGTCGCTGCAGGCTGCCCTGGACAAGGCCGCCGCAACGAGGCCCCTGCCTGAAGTCATCCGCTGGGACCGGATGGATCGCCGCCGCGTCACTCCGGTTCCCCCCGGTCACTGGCTGCTCATCGAGGACAGCGTGCCGTTTCGCGCCTCCTTGACGGCGCGGGGCGAAACGGGCGAAGCGAGCATCCCCCAGCACGCCCAGTCCATCGCAGTCCGATCGGGTCACGTTGCTTGTTTCCCGCCGCGCACGAAGGGGGTCGATGCCGATTTGATTCTGGAGCGCTACGACACGACGTCCCCGCACATGGCCGCCTCCATTCGTTTTCTTGGGCCCGAGCCGGAGTGCCTGCCACCGCATCTCGCGCCTCGCGACACCGATCGGATCCTGCTCACCAACGGCATCGGCGGCATGGCGCGGATCTGCGCGGATCTGGGGCGCGTGCAATCCAAATACGATTGCGTGCTGGGCGCGAATTTGCATCCCACTCTGCCGGTGGACCGCCACATTTTCGCCAAGCGCATCCGGGTCTGGGTCAATGCCGACGGCTTCATTTCGCCCCTCGACCTCAACAACCTCGCTTCGATCGCCCCCGGACCGCCAGCGGTGTGGCAGTTCGTCACCAACGCCGGCGACGGCCGCACGGTCGAGATTGAAATGCGCGCGAACATGGTTGCCGGGCGCAACACAACCGTTTTTCAGTTCAGCCGGCCGACGGCCGCCCGGGCCACCGGCAAACAATTGCCGGCCGATGCCGACGTGCGCCTCACGGTGCGCGTGGATATCGAAGACCGGAATTTTCACTGGGAAACGCGACGCAATGAGAGTGCGGAGACTCATTTCCCGGCGAATACAAAGACGCTGGGTGACACGGAACAAACCGGCCGCCAGTCACGGGGCTTTTCCTTCACGCCGGCGGTGGACCGGCAACTGCGCGTCTTCACCACGGCGGGCAACTACCATCCCCAGCCGGAGTGGAGCGAAAACCTCCCGCATCCGGTCGAACAATCGCGCGGCCAGACGCGGAGCGGCGATGCCTACAGCCCCGGCTGGTTCGACCTGCCGCTGGCCAAAGGCGCCAACGCCACCCTGGTCGTCACCGCGGAGGCTGCCGGGCCGCCGGCAGAGGAGCCGTCCCTCTCCGAGTTCAAATCCCAAATCCCAGATCCGCACGACCCATTCGCCGCGCAACTCCGGCGTGCCGCCCGCGCGTTCATCGCGCGCCGCGGCGAAGGAAAAACGATCATTGCCGGGTATCCCTGGTTTCTCGATTGGGGCCGGGACACGCTCATCTGCGCTCGGGGTCTGCTCGCCGCGGGCATGGCCCGCGATGTCAAAGAAATCCTGCTCACGTTCGCGCGGTTTGAAAAGGACGGCACGCTGCCAAACACGATCCATGGCGACAACACCTCGAACCGCGACACATCCGATGCGCCCTTGTGGTTTGGGATCGCCTGCGAGGAGCTCGCCCGGATGACGCCGGACGCCGGAGACCGAGCCCCTGAGAACGGCACCGCGAAAAAGGCCCGGCCTCCTTCCGACTTCTACGACACGCCAGCCGATCCCTCCGGCCGCACCATCCGGGATGTGCTCCGGAGCATCGCCACCCATTACGCCGCGGGAACGCCAAACGGAATCCGGATGGATCCGGAATCCGGTCTGATCTGGAGCCCAAGCCATTTCACGTGGATGGACACAAACCATCCGGCGGGCACTCCGCGCGAGGGCTATCCGGTCGAAATCCAGGCGCTATGGATCCGGCTGCTGCGCCTGCTCGCGGGAATCTGCGAGCCGGGCCAACGACCGCACTGGAACGAACTCGCGGACCGCGCGCTCGCTTCCGTCGAGAAGCTCTTCTGGCTTGAAGAGCGCGGCTGGTATGCGGACCTGCTCGGGGCCGGCCCGGGCCGACCGGCGGCAAACGCCCCGGCCAGTGATGCTCTATGCAGCAACGGGCTGTTCCTGGCCAGCCTCGGCCTCGCGCGCGGCGATCGCGCGAAACGCTCCATCGAGGCCGCAAGACAATACCTCGTCGTCCCGGGCGCCGTGCGTTCGCTGGCGCCGCTGCCGGTCTCGCCGCCGCTGCCGGTCCATGCCAACGACGGACGTCTTCTCAACAATCCGGCCGAGCCGTACTGGGGTCGTTACGAAGGAGACGAAGATACGCGCCGCAAGCCGGCCTATCACAACGGCACCGCCTGGACCTGGACCCTCCCTGTTTTCTGCGAAGCTCTGGCACGGGCCTGGGATTTCACCCCCGAAGCCATCGCGACCGCCCGCGCTTATCTGGGCAGCCTGGATCAAATCATGAAACAGGGCTGCCTTGGACAGATCCCGGAACTGCTCGACGGAGACTCGCCGCATACGCCACGAGGTTGTGATGCCCAGGGGTGGAGCGCGATCGAAGCCCTGCGTGTGTGGGAGCTGTTAAACTCGCCGAAGACCGAACCCGGCGGTTCCAGCTAAACGGACGGGGAACCAGTTTGCGGGCGCAGTGGAAGAAGTCACACGTCCAAAAACTGGAAAGTGTCAGGGCTGGCTGGTGATCCTGGTCCAGTCCAGATCCTGGGAAGCGGCATAGATCGCAAAGGCTTTCTCGTTCGGGATCAGGACGGCGCGCACCACGCTCGAATCATCCGCCCGTCCCAGGTTCAGAACAGCGTCCGGAATGATGCCGACCTTTTTGTGCGCATAAAGCAGCGCAAAGGTGGCCTGGGCGACGGCATAAAAGGGCAGCTCCTTGTAGGCGCCTTCGGCGAAATCCTCGACGGCGTTGGCGAGGAAATCCAGTTGCTGTCCCAAATGCGGGAACAGCGGCTCATAGATCTGGGTGAACTCGAGCTTCCATTGCGGCAAAGCCCGGAGCACCTTCTCCACGACCGCCGGCGTAATCGCCGCCGCACCCCGACTTACAAACTCCACGATCTCAGGCATCCGCGGAGTTTATCGACGGACCGAAAAGATGCAAAGACAATATGCCCCGCGATGCGCCGGGGACAGGGCGCGTCTTTTCAATTGGGCAAGCTCCAGAGAGCCGGGGATTTGGCGAACACCAGCGCGTGGAGACGGAGAGGACCGCCATCGCGGCGGTCGTAGTGGGGGAAACGACCATCGAATTCAGCTCCCGTTATCTTAGACCTGCCGTTCTGCATTTTGCATTCAACCTTCCACATTTCAGAGCTAACGCTCTGCTGCGCCTGAGAGCGGAGTCGGTGTAATCAGGATTTGTGTCATTGTGTGGGACCGACCCCCGTGTCCAAGGGGATGCCGCCCGCTTGCGGGCCATTTCCCGGCTGGGGTTGAGCCTGGTTGCTGGCGTCCACGAGGGTGGGGGTCAGAAGGACCAGCAGATTTCTCGGGCCCGCTTCTACGCTGTCGGTGCCGGAGCGCGACTGCGTCCACCGTCCGCCAGCGGGAAGTTTTCCCGCCACGATGACCATCCGGCCGCTCGGAATCGTCATCGAGTTTGAGATCGCCAGGCTGTGAAACGCGGGTTGCGATCCGTCCTGTTCAGGAGAGATATCGATTATTTCATTGACCGTCGCGACAAAGCTCAGATCGATGGATTGCGAATTGGTGCGGCAACTCGGCAACACATCAAGCGTTACGCCAATATTCGTGTAAACGGTGCTCAAGCCTGACTGCGGGTTTACATTTGTCACGGATTGGATCATCTGGATCTGTGCCTCGTTTCCACTAAGCGTCGTCACCTCACATTGACTCTTGTCCTGGGCATCGCCGGCTTGGAGAAGGGCCTGGTCGATCGCTTTGATTTTCGAGTCTCCAGACCCGTTTCCCAAGTTGTCGATCGGGAGGTTCAGGCTTGCGGGAGCAACGATGAATCGTGCTCTGACGTTAATCTGTGGTTCGGCGGAGATGGGAATGTTGTTCGTGGAATCGTCCGAGATGGATCGTGTCTCGAAGCCGCTGGCGGGCTTATTCCCTGCGGCCAGTTGCCGCCGCAATTGACTGACCTCATTGCGGAGCCGGAGCACTTCGTGCATGTCGTTGCGCAAGCGTTCCAAGTCGTTGGTTTGAATGGCGAGCTGTTCATTGGCGGCGCGCAGGGCATCCTTCTCTGCGGCCAGTTGCTGTGTCAGGATCCGTGCCGCGCGCAATTCGTGTTGCGTGGCCGCTCGTTTCAGGGTGAGCCCGGCGACGACGCCGGCCAAGGCGAGGATCAACAGTGCGGTTTTCATATTGGCGAGGGAAATGAGTTTCAGGGTGGGAGCCATTGAACTCGTAGCAACGGCAGCCTTTGCCAGTGCGCTGGCCGTCATTGACGTGGCGAAGCCGGCCGGAGCGGCTTGAACGGCATTGGCTGTGAGCGCCGCCGACAGGGCGGCGGCGGTCGTATTGATGCCACGCCCGGCGAGGAATTCACGCAATTTGCCCAGGGCGCGCGAAACCCGTTTCTGGGCGGCATCCTCGCTGATGCCGAGCGTGGCCCCCACCGAAGCGAGGCTTTCGTTCTTGAAAAACCGGAGCAACAGTGCGTCGCGGTCTTCTTCACCAAGATTGCCGATGGCTTCATCCAGCACGGGACGGACGATGTTCCAATCGTTGGCCGTTTCGGGAGCGGGATCGTGCAAATCCATGGCCTGCCTTTCACGTTGCTGTCGGCGTTGTTCCTTTCGCACCTGTTCCAGTGCGGCCAGCCGCACGCCGCGATAGAGCCAGCCGATGAGCAGCGTGTTTGGACGGAGAGCGGCCGCCTTGCGTGCCAAGTCCACGAAGACCGATTGTGCCACGTCCCGCCCCTGCTCTTCGTTCCCCACCTGCCGGAGCGCCGCGGAATGAACCGCGTCCGCGTATCGGCGCACGATTTCGCCGAAGGCTGCCTCGGAATTGCCGGAGGCGTACTCGCGCAGGAGTTCGGCGTCGCTCAGGTTCGTCATGTCACTAATTAACTGCCGCCGATTGCGAAATCCGACAACTTTCGCGCGAGAAAAGGGCGCGGGGTCTTCCTGAAGATCAGGGCGCCCATTGCGCCCGGTAGAATAGCTGCGTGGCCGGAATGGGGAACACGAAATTGGTCGAGCCGCCCGACAGGGTGTTCGTCTGAACGGGCGACCAGTTCGGCAACGCGGCGGTGGATTGGATCACATAGCGCTGGCCGGCCTGGCCGTTCAACCAGAAGCAGAAGGTGTTGGTGGAACTGATGGCCGGCCGTGTCAGCACCGGAGGCGAAGGCGGAGTTCCCGCCGGCAGAACAAACAGCGTGATGCTCTGGGCCGGGACCGTGTCGATCAAGGTGCTCCCCGTCAGACCGACGTCGCTCAGGCGGTTGATGGAATTGGCCGAGGTGAGCTGCCATACCTGGGCCGTGCCGGCGCCCAAAAAGTTGGTGAGGCTCAGGGCAACCGTCGCGGTGGCGCTCAACTGCTTGTTGATGACCATCACCGTCAGCGCCGCGTCGGAGGACCGCAGCGCGGCGAAGGCGGAGACGATGTCGGGGTTCGGGTCGGAGGTGCTGACGCTGTTGTCGCCGAAGGCGGATTTGTTGCCATCGTAGTTGCGATAGAGCTTCATCGATTTGTACGTGGGTGAAGTGGCGGCGGGAGTGGTCCAGCGCGTCGCCAGGTCCAATCCTTCGCGGCCGAATATGCCGAGGATGTCCGCCTGCGCGGTGGCTCCGTTGATGTTGGTTTCGGCGCCCCAGTTGTATTCGGTGATGCCGATCTTCGTGCCGGGATAATTGGACGCCGCCCAGTTCTTCATGCGCGGGATGAGCATCAGGATCGTGTTTGTCGGCTGTAGCCCGATCCAACTCTGATCGACGTAATTGGTGTCCCAGAACTGGCGGGTGGATTTGTTCCGCAAAAGTTGGGTGGTGGTGGACACATCGTCGCCGCTTTCGCCGCCCTGCGGATAGCAGTGCAATGTGAAGTAATCGAGCAGCCGCCGGCCGGTATTGGTGTCGTGCTGCCAGATCTGATTCAGGAGCCACGGCATGTAATCCCAGCCGCCGTTGAGGGTGCGGTCCTGGAATCCGGGGTTTTGCTGGTCGTAACCGCTGTAGAAGTAACCCGACCAGCCCCATTCCTCGGGCGCGCACACCAGCGCGTTGGGGTCGTTGGATTTCACCATCCCGGCGTAATCAAGGATCTTGTCCCGGATTTCCTGCATTCTGGGTCCCGCCGGATGGACGTCCTGGTGCGTCTCGAACCAGATGCTGTGTTCGTTGTCCATGAGGTAATACCGCACGCCACCGTTGGTGGATGAACCCCAGACATTCATCAGGTGTTGGACATAACCCTGCTGGAAAGTTGAATCCACCGGTGAATTCGCGTCGTTTGGATTGTTGGTGGTGATAAGCCAACTGGTATGCGTGGCGCTGTTCGTCCCGGTGCCGTTGCCGGCGTCCGCGTTGTAGGGATCGTGGCCGGTCTGCGGACCATAGTTTGCGATCGAGTAACTCCAGAGAGAGTTCCGGGTGGGTCCCAGCTTCGCGGTCCAGCCGATCATGGGAATGGTGATCATCGCCTGAGCATAGCCGTTCTTGCTATTGGCAACGAAATCGTCAGCGGCCGCCCCTGGCGTGGCGGAGCCGTCCTCGACGCTTTCAAAGTACCAATCCGCGTCGATGTTGTGCGCGCTGAGCTGCCAGTTGTATCGCGTCTCGTTGTTGCCGCCCGAGCGGTTGATCGCGAAGTTCAGATCCGAAAGCTGGTTTGAGGAGGCAAAAGCCACTCCGTAAATCAGAGGGCTGATGGCATGCCGGTTCAGTTGGGCGTCCACGGCGATGGTGACCGGCGTATTGGTTGCCGTCGCGACCCCATTGGTGAGCAGCGAGATGTCATCCAGATAAAACGTCGGCTGCGCCAGACCGGTCCGGTCCTCAAGCCAGAATCCGGAGGCGTTCGGCTGATTGGCGGCATTCAGCGAGGCAAGTGAAAGGGTGATTTGCTGCCAGTTGGTGACCAACGCCGACAGCGACACGGCGGATTGAGCCATGTCCCCGACAATCGCCTGCACGTTCAATTGCTGGCCGCCCGAGCTCCCGCCGCTGATCCAGAACGTCAGATTCGTGTAAGGCGTCGAATCGAAGGAGTTGTGCCCCAGGTAAATCGCCTGATAGCCATTCGTGATTGTGACGGCGATGGAATCGGAACCGGAATGGACGACGCTGGTATTGGCATAGTCAATTTTCGTCCATCCATAATTCATCCACCCGTTCTGCAATGAATCGTTGTAAATAACCTGATTCATCTGGGCCACGGTCTGGAGGGTCACTCCCGCCAACAGCAGCAAGACTGAAAGCCAACGCGGCGCCCGCATTCCCAAACAACAACCGCCGGTCATGACGCAGTCCGGGTTTCCTGGGGGAACAGGCAGGCTGCTGAAACTCATAGGTGGCATTGCAAGGATTGTCAGGCCGAATTGCTTATCCGATTCTGTCGAGTCCCTGTCCGAAATCCAGCAGCCCAGGCATTTGATTTGAAGTGCACGGCACCACAAAACATCAGACAACCTCTTCACAAACTGGCACAAACTGTAGTCCATGGCGAGCCAATTCATGGTGCGATCGAAACTTTTCGCCTCCCCCCAGTTTCCCCTCCCCGGTGTCTTTTAATTTGAGTCAACTCGTCCTGTGCGTGCTTCAATTGTCCTGCTTGACTCTCTTGGCCCCATGTGGCTGATTAGCCACCCTATGAACGTAACAGACTTATCACCGGATCAGTTGCGACGGGCTGCCGCAATCAAGGATCAAATTCACACTCTTACCGCAAAGCTTCACCGTTTCCTCGGCAGCAGCGCGCAACCGCCTCTCTGAGCTGGCCAAAGCGAGAGGGGCGAAGGCAAAGGCAGCAGGGAAGAAGACGCTGTAGTTGTACAGATTTTACGGGAAGTCGCGTGTGGTCGCGGTTGACATCTTTGGCCCGGCGTGGCTCAGTTCGTTAGGCTTCCGAACACGATTATTAAATGCACTAAGATGGAACCCGCCACGGTCATTTTGCTGATTTTCGTGATTACTTATGTCGGGATCGCTATCGGACGCATTCCGGGATTGAAGCTCAATCGTGCCGGCATCGCTTTGTTGGGTGCAATTGGCATGATGATTTTCGGCGGAGTTACCACGGCACAGGCCGTTGCCTATATCAACTGGCAGACGGTTTGTTTGCTTTTCGGTTTTTTTGTGATCTCCGCCCAACTTCGTCTGTCAGGGTTTTATGATAAAGTGGCTGCTGGCTTTGCCAATCGATTTGGACATCCCGCACGGTTTTTACTCATTCTGATGGTGATAACCGGCGGACTTTCCGCCTTCCTTAATCACGACATTGTTTGCTTCGTTTTTGCGCCCATTGTAGGTGTCACGCTCCTGCGCAAACAAATCAACCCCGGCCCATTTTTGATTGCGCTGGCAATATCCAGCAACATCGGAGCGGCGGCGACGCTCATCGGCAATCCTCAGAACATGTTGATCGGCCAAATTGCGCATTTGGATTTTGGTCGCTATATTCTTTGGAGCAGTGTGCCGGTCATTTTTGCCATGGGTGCCGCTTATGGAATCATCTGGCTCATGTCACGAAACAATCTCCAGGCTTCTCTGCCCAATCAAAATGAATCGGCGCAGCAAACCTATCCTTTTAACCGGGTTCACACCATCAAGGGGATAATCATTCTCGTCGTGGCTATCGGTCTTTTTTTCACTTCGCTGCCCAAAGAAATTATCGCCTTGGCTGTCGCCGGCATCCATCTGGCCAGCACCAAATTTCGCACCGACGATTTGCTCGGACTGGTGGATTGGCCGATTCTTGTGCTTTTTATGGGGCTGTTTGTTGTCACCGGAGCCTTTCAATCCACTGGTTATGGCGACCACGCCGTTCAGTGGCTGGCACAAGGCGGATTCGATCTCAATTCCCCATTCAATTTGACTTTGATGACGACGGTGCTGACCAATTTGATTGGCAATTCGGCGACCGTGATGTTGCTGCTTAAAATTGTCAATCCCGCAAATCCCGTCACATCGTATATTCTGGCATTAGCCAACAGTTTCGGCGGCAGCCTCATCATTATCGGGAGTGTGTCCAATATCATTGTCGTCCAACAAGCGCGGGGAATGGGGATAAACATTTCTTTTTGGGACTTTGCCAGACTGGGGTTTTCTGTGACCTTGGCAGCACTGGCAGGCCTGCTTGTCTGGGTCGTTCTGTTGCACTGAGTGAATGTGACGGAATATGGCTGACCCTATTTATGGATGTTAAGCTGGCAACCAAAGCTTACGAGGTTTGGTTAAGCAAAAAGATTCCGCTTATCGAAGCGGATCTGAAATTGAAGCATCAGCGGATGGCGGAAGACGTCTTCCAATTCCTGCGGGCAACTTTCTATCGCTGGGCGCAGTTGTGGCCGGAAGCCTGCCCCGAACTGGTGAGTCTGCCATCGGTGCTTGGGGTTGGCGATCTCCATGTCGAGAATTTCGGCACTTGGCGTGATTGGGAGGGGCGGTTGATCTGGGGAGTAAATGATTTTGATGAAGTCTGTGAAGTTCCTTATGCGGTTGACTTGGTGCGCTTGGCGACCAGCGCCAACATTGCGATAAGCGAAGGGACTCTATCTTGCGATCCCCAAAACGCCTGTGGTGCAATCCTAACTGGATACACCAAAGGGATTGAAAAAGGCGGGCAGCCATTCGTGTTGGCCGAACATCATCGTTGGTTGCGTGACCTCGCCCAGAATGAACTGCGCGATCCAACGCGATATTGGGACAAGTTGAAGCAGTGGCCGGTTGCAACCAAGCTGCCCCCGGACATTAGAGGCGCTTTGGTCCGGGCTTTGCCGGAATCACGATTGCCGTTTCGCGTGGTGCATCGTCAAGCCGGCTTGGGCAGTCTGGGGCGAAGGCGATTTACGCTATTGGCTGAATGGCGGGATGGATTTATTGCTCGTGAGGCCAAGGAATTGACTCAATCGGCATGGGGTTGGAGCGAAAACCGTCAGGTTAAGACTGAAATATTTTACAAGACGGCAATCGATCATGCTGTTCGTGTTTCCGACCCGATGGTGTCGTTGCATCAGCATTGGTTGATTAGGCGGCTGGCACCCGATTGCAGGCGAATCGAATTGAATCAATTACCCACGAGAAGAAACGGGTTGAAGCTGTTATACGCCATGGGATTCGAAACGGCCAATATTCATCTTGGGACAAAAAGTGCGGCAAAAAAGGTTGGTGCTGATTTGCGTGACCGGCATCCGAAATGGCTTTTCAAGGCCGCCGAAGCAATGAAACAAGCCACAATTGACGATTGGAAACACTTCCGCCCTGTGAGCGCGAGCCGCGGGCCACGTTCCCCCAAGCCGGGAGATGTTTAAGGTGATTATCAATTGCGTTTGAGAGGGGCAACTTTCTCACACTTCTTCTGTAACAACCACCTCGTTTCCGGTAATTCATCTGGATACGATATTTCCATGAGCAGCCTCACTTCATCCAACGAAGCGCCGCGAATCTTTCCGCACACACGATGGTCGCTGGTATTGGCAGCGACACGGAAGGACGCGCCAGAATCGGCGGAGGCGCTGGAAGCCCTCTGCCGCGCCTACTGGTATCCGCTTTACGCTTACGTCCGCCGTTGCGGTCAATCGCCACACGACGCGCAAGACCTCACGCAGGAATTCTTCTGCCGCCTGCTCGAAAAACGCTGGCTGGATTCCGCCGACCGCGAAAAAGGCAAGTTGCGGACGTTCCTGATCGTGGCGTTGAAAAACTTCATGAGCAAGGAATGGCGGCGGGCTTCCGCCCAACGTCGCGGCGGCGGCCAATCACAGGTGCCGTTTGACACGGAATTCGCCGAAAGTCGCTATGCCGCCGATCATTCGGCCACGCTTGCTGCGGACGAAACTTTCGATAAACAGTGGGCATTGACGTTACTTGATTTGACGGTGAATCGGCTGCGCGCAGAATTTGCGGCGGCAGGAAAACCCGGCGATTTTGAGGCGCTCAAGGGTTGCCTCATGGCTGCGCCTGGAGCGATTGATTATGTAACAGTGGCATCTCGCCTCGGCATGAACGAAGGAGCGGCTCGCGTAGCGGTGCATCGGCTGCGGAAACGATTCCGCGAAATATATCGCGAGGAGATTTCACAGACGCTTTCGGACCAAGCGGATGTGGCCGGTGAATTACGGCATCTCGCCGCCGCCCTGGCTGGAAAATAAAATGAACCCACCGTGTAACAACCTTCCGTCAACCGGTAAGCATCGGGCATGAGCAACGAATCATTGCCGAAATGTCCGCAGTGCGGCACGCCGCTTCCAGAGAATGCGCCCGCCGGGCTGTGCCCCAATTGCCTCATGGCGCTGAACCTGAAAACGGAAACCGCTTTCACCGACGACACCTCTGCCGCACAACCGCCGCTGCCGCCCGAACAGATTGCCCCGCATTTTCCACAGCTTGAAATCCTTGAATGTCTCGGACGCGGCGGTATGGGTGTGGTTTACAAGGCCCGGCAAAAAACCTTGAACCGTCTTGTCGCGCTGAAACTTCTCGCGCCAGAGCGCGTGCGCGACGCGAAATTCGCCGACCGCTTCACGCGCGAGGCTCAGGCGCTCGCGGCGTTGAACCATCCGAACATCGTCACCATTTACGACTTCGGGCAGGCGGGCGGGTTCTATTTTCTCCTCATGGAATTTGTGGACGGTGTGAATTTACGCCAGCTTTTGCGCACGCGGAAGATTGCCCCCGAGGAGGCGCTGGCAATCGTGCCACCGCTGTGCGACGCGCTGCAATTCGCCCACGACCGGGGCATTATCCACCGGGACATCAAACCGGAGAACCTGCTGCTCGACAAAGTCGGCCGGGTGAAAGTTGCTGATTTTGGCATCGCCAAAATGCTGGGCACGGTCAACGGCCGGTGTAGCGGCGGCGGAACTGCCGCGCCGGAAAACGCCACCCAAAGCGCCGTTGGAACGCCTGGTTACAGCGCACCCGAACAGAAAACCGATCCGCAACGCGTGGATAGCCGCGCTGACATCTATTCGCTCGGCGTTGTGTTCTACGAAATGCTCACAGGCGAACTGCCCGGCAAACGCCTCGAACCTCCGTCGTCAAAAGTTCAAATTGACGTGCGTCTTGATGAAGTCGTGCTGCGCGCATTGGAACAGAAACCCGAACTCCGCTACCAGCAAGTCAGCGAAGTGAAGACGATGGTGGAAACGATTGCGACGACGCCCCGCACTTCCGCCGAGTCCGCGCCGACGTCGGACAGCCTGCCGAAGGTTTCCCTGTGCTACGTCAGCACGCCCGAACACCTGCGCACCCTCCAGTGCCGCCTCTTTTACAACTTCCAAGCGAAGGGCGAATTGCGCTTGGACAGCGAAATGCTTAGCTTCGACAGCGGTTGGTCGGTGGTGAAGATTCCCCTGTCGTCCATTTGCGCATTGGCTAAGGGCAGCTATCCCATGTCGTTCATCAAGCTGTTGTTAATGCCGGCCAATTACATGTCGGTGACCTTCACCGAGCAGGGTGTTTCACGCACGCTGTTGTTCACTCCCACACCGCCGCTCAATACGGTTCGGACTTGGGTGAGGTACCATTTGACGAATCCCAAGAAGAAGATCTGGGAGAACCAGATCGTCTTAAACGAATGGTATTTTGCGCTGCAGGAGGCCATTCGAGCCCGCACCGGAAGCAGGCTTCCGGTGGGGCATCACTCCGAGGCAAAGACTCCGTCCAGGCGGAATCAGGCGATGTGGTTTTTTCTATGTGTGGCATTTATCGCAATGCTCGGCAAGCGACCGTTGCTGGACGTGTTGAGCGGACTGTTGCCTGGCCCCATCACGACTGCGCTGGCCGCTGTCAACTCACTGCCCGGCATCGCCCGGGTTGCGGCGGGGATTGCCATATCCATCATTGACGCTGGTTTGTTTCTGTTCCTCATCCTGTTCCTCGTCAATCTCCTCACCAAACTGGCCGTGGTCGTGGGACCCCTCTCGCGTAAAATATCAATCCAATTTGCAAATTCATTCCCCGCCCAGCCCACCGATGATAAATCCTGGCTGGCAATCGTGGACAGCGGGAAATACGCGGAAAGCTGGGAATTGGCGGCGGATTCCTTTCAGCGCACCATCAACAAGGAGGAATGGGTGGCCCGGTTGGAAAAAGTCAGGCGACCACTGGGCAAAGTCATTTCCCGCAAGTTGCGTTCCATAACGTATTCGTATTCCCGCAAGATGCGTTCCCTGAAGGACGCCGCCGTTGGGACGCGCCTGGAAACGAAATTTAACACGTCGTTCGACGGCTTGCTCGCGGCAGTGGAAACCAGTACCTGCTCCAAGCAGCCGGATGGCAGTTGGCGAATCACCGGCTATCACATCCGCCCGGCAGGCTGGAGAAAATATCAAGGCCGACTATTGCTTGTCTTCGCATTTGCTTTGCTTGTTCTCCTCTCGGTTTTCTCGGGATTGAAAGCTCACCATCAGATTTCAGAGATTGATAAAATCGTTGCTGATCCACTTGGCGATCTGCTGGTGTAGCGTTCCGCGCCGTTGCGGTTCTCTGAGCTGCCGAGTCTTCCTGGCGCCGGCGGTGGGAATCAACTCAAGCGCACGGGCACGCGGCGGTTGCCCCAGCGGCCGGACTTTCTGTCAAAGTGACCGGCGATTTCGAATCCGCAACGGTCGCAGCGATTGCGATTGAGACGCCACTCGCCCAGAACGAACCAATCGCGCTCGACCAGTCGTTGACCGCAGCCCGGACACCAGGTGCTGCTGCCCTCGCGGTCATGGACGTTGCCGGTGTAAACGTAGCGCAGACCTTTCGCGCGAGCGATGGCGCGCGCCCGCATGAGCGTCGCCGGCGGCGTGTGCGGTTTATCGAGCATCTTGTAATCGGGATGAAACGCGGTGAAATGCCAGGGCACGTCGGGCCCCAAATTGGCGGCAAACCAGGAAGAGGCTTTTTCAATTTCCGTCTCGCTGTCGTTCTCGCCGGGGATCAGCAACGTGGTCACCTCGAACCAGACGTGGGTCTCGTGCCGCAAATACTTTAAAGTGTCGAGCACTGGCGCAAGTTGGCTGTAGCAATTGCGGTGATAAAACTCCTCGGTGAATCCTTTCAAATCCACATTCGCCGCGTCCATGTGCCGGTAGAATTCGGGGCGCGAATCGTCCGTCATGTAACCCGCAGTGACCGCCACCGCCGCCAAACCGGCATCGCGACAGGCGTCGGCCACGTCCATGGCGTATTCGGCAAAGATCACCGGATCATTGTAGGTGAACGCGACTGACCGGCAGCCCAAACGGCGAGCGGCGGCGGCGATGGTTTCCGGCGACGCCTCATCGGCCAGCCGGTCAAACTCGCGCGCCTTGCTGATGTCCCAGTTTTGACAGAAGCGGCAGCCCAGATTGCAGCCCGCCGTGCCGAACGAAAGCACGCTGGTGCCCGGATAAAAATGGTTCAACGGCTTCTTCTCGATGGGATCAATGCAGAAACCACTGCTGCGGCCGTAGGTGGTGAGTACCATCCGGCCTTCGACGTTTTGGCGCACAAAGCAGAACCCCCGCTGGCCGGCTTGAAGTTTGCACAGCCGCGGACAGGCGTGGCATACGATTCGCCCGTCGGGCAACGGTTGCCACCATCGGGCCGGATAATTGGATTGAGCGGTCGCGACAACCATATTTTCTATCCAACCTGCTCTTTAAAGTAATCCACTTGAAAGCGCTGCAACATCACGGGTTCGTCCGCTCCGATCCATCCCTTCTTCCGGGCGAGACCCAACTGCTGCTCGCGGGTCTTGATGTCCGCGATGCCCGGCAGCAGAAGGCCGCGGCGACCGTCCTCAGTGGAAACCACCACGCCGTAGTGCGCGGGATCAAGTTCGCCGGCCGAAGATACTTTTTCCATCGAGTGAAGCACGCTCACGTCAAAACTCAGGTTGGGAAGTTCATCGGCTTCCACCGGTGGAAAGCGCGGGTCCTGAAGCGCAGCCAGGCGCGCGCTACGCCAGGTTTCAGCAACGAGGTTGGCGCAGACAGCAAGGATCGTCCCGGCGCAACCGCGCAACATTCCGCTCCGCTCGTGCACGGTCACAAAAACCCCGCGCTGCGCGCTGAGATATTGACCGGTGGCCGCTGGCGGAAGCTCGGAACTGCCGCGCAGCGCCGCCGTTACTGATTGGCGAGCCAGACCGGGCAGGATAACGCCCTCGCGGTGGGTGGTGTGAGCTGGAGCCGGTCGCCTATCGGCCGGGTTTGATTCTTCC